>Ga0182024_10001694_pt1 | contig 55992 bp, 41 predicted proteins | sample P32metaG_FD_120480 | JGI IMG/M metagenome (GOLD analysis project Ga0182024, IMG submission 120480) | Permafrost microbial communities from Stordalen Mire, Sweden - P3-2 metaG (Illumina Assembly) | ecosystem: Environmental > Terrestrial > Soil > Wetlands > Permafrost | place: Sweden: Stordalen...
CGGCAGAACGTCCTTGGTCATGTCCCGAAAATCGCGGCGGGCAATGCGTGCTTCGAACTCGGAGTAAGGAAATCCGGTGGAACTCGTTCTAGCGGCCCGGCCTTTTGCGGTGGCAAGAGCGGCTGCGCTGGCAGCTATGAATTGGCGGCGTGATGTCATGAGAACCCTCCTCAGCGGAGTCTAACATATTGCTGGATGCGGCTTTTGGCGAGACTACCTCCAATCGAATGCCTATGCGACAATTGCAAGGCAGTTTGAAGTTTATTTCCAATAGGGAGGGCACGCTGTGATCCGCAACGCAGTTAGGTATTTGCGATTGGTTTGTTTCTCGGTTCTTACCTTGCTGATGGCCCTGATGCTCGCTGGCCGGGCTAACACCGCTCCAAAAGCAGGCGCCGCGGGCCGGGCTGTGCTGTACGCCGCGGCGGGGACTGAGTTGATGCAGTTTGATCTCGACGTCAGCAGCGCGACTCTCACCCAGCGAGGTTCGGTGATGTTGCCGGAGAACGTACAGGAAGCTTGGCCGCATCCTTCGCGCAAATTCTTGTATGTCACCTGGAGCAATGGCGTGACCGGCTCTGTCGTTCCGCCCGGCCAGAAAAGTCCGCATGGCGTTACCGCGTTCCGCATCGACCCGGCGACCGGGGCTCTGCATCTTCACGGCAAGCCGATTTCACTGCCCGAACGCGCGGTCTTCATGACCAGCGATATGAATGGCACGCATATCATCGTTGCTCACAATGACCCGAGCGCAGTGACGGTGCATAACATTAATCCGGATGGAACGCTCGGTTCGGCTGTGCCGCAAGGCCGGCTGGATGTTGGAGTCTATGCTCATCAGGTGCGCGTGGATCCTTCGAATAAAGCGGTAATTTTGGTGACCAGAGGCAATGGGCCAACCGCCACCAAGGCGGAAGACCCGGGCGCCATCAAGGTCTTCAATTACGACAACGGAATGCTGACGAATCGGCAATCGATCGCACCCGGCGGCGGTTACAATTTCCAGGTTCGTCATCTGGATTTTCACCCCTCCGGGAAGTGGGATTTCGTGACGCTGGAGCGGCAGAACAAGCTGTTCGTGTTCAAGCGATCCCCGGACGGCAGCCTGGCCGACAGCCCTCTGTTCATGAAGGATCCGTTGGCTGAACCGCCCACCGGACGGCGCGGCCAGGCAGTCAGCAGCATCCACTTTCATCCCAACGGCCGATTCGTTTACGTGGCGAATCGCGCGGGCGGCATGGTCGATTTTGAGGGCCAGAAAGTCTTCGCCGGAGGCGAAAACAGCATCGCGGTTTTCTCCGTCAATCAAGAGACCGGCGAACCGACGCTTATCCAAAACGCCGACACGCACGGGTTCGGACCCCGCACGTTCTCTCTGGATGCCAGTGGAAAAATCCTGGTGGTCGCAAACCAATCGGCGGTTCCAGTGCGGACCGAAAAGGGAGTGAGCATGGTACCGGCTTGCTTGTCCGTATTCAGGGTGAGCGACGACGGGAAGCTCGCGTTCGTTCGCAAATACGACATCGAAACCAGCGGTACCCGGTTGCTGTTTTGGACGGGCTTCGTGTCGTTGCCTTAAGCGCAGCGTAGGTGGATCCAGCCAGCCCTGTCGCTGGAATCCCCGGTTTGATAGAGTTTCTGGTGGAACCCGACAACCTTCGCGAGACTTGGCATCCGCGGAGAAGAAAGCAAGGTTGCTGTCAATGACTAATCTCAAACCCGTTGACGTCGCCATTATCGGCGGGGGCTGGACCGGCCTTTTGATGGCCAAAGAAATTACCGCGACAACGTCCCAATCCGTTGCGGTATTCGAGCGTGGCGGCCCACGCAAGACCGCAGACTATGCAGCGATCATGGACGAGCTCGACTACAACATTCGTCTGCGCATGATGCAGAACATCGCCGAGGAGACCATCACGCACCGGCATTCATTGAAGGATTCGGCGGTTCCCGTGCGTCAGTACGGTTCGTTCCTCCCCGGCACGGGCGTCGGCGGCGCGGGCGAGCACTGGGGCGGAGCAGCCTTCCGCTTCCAGCCGGATCTGTTCACGTTGCGCACACATCTCACAGAGAAACATGGCGCGGCCAAACTGCCCGAGGATCTAGCGGTTCAGGACTGGGGAGTCACTTACGACGAGCTCGAACCGCTGTACTGGAAATCCGAGCAGTTGATGGGCATCAGCGGCAAGGCGGGTAATCTGCATGGCACAAAGATCGATGGCGGAAACGTCTTCGAAGGGCGGCGCCAGCAGGAATACCCCACCCCGCCCCTCAAGCGTTCTTACGCCAGCAGCATGTTTGAAGAGGCGGTGCTCAAGCTGGGCTACCATCCCTATCCCACGCCTGCGGCGAATTTGAGTGAAGCATACAAGAATCCGGACGGCGTCACGCGCGCAGGATGCGCCTATTGCGGCCATTGCCAGCGCTATGGTTGCATGATCGGCGCAAAGGCCCAGCCGACGAACACGCTGATGCCTGTGCTTGCCAAGCGCAATAATTTTCAGTTGCGCACCGGAAGCTGGGTCCGGCGCATCGTCCATAAGGATGGCCATGCCACCGGTATCCAGTTCACCGATGCGAGCGGGAAAGAATTCTTCCAGCCCGCGGCCACCGTGGTCCTGGCGTCATTCACGTTGAATAATACGCGGCTGCTGGCACTTTCGAAAATCGGAACGCAATATGATCCGGTCACGCGCAAAGGCACGCTAGGCCGCAATCTCACGCACCAGGTGGGAGTCAGCACGCGCGTGTTCTTCGATAAGCCGCTCAACGCGTTCATGGGAGCCGGTGAGCTGGGTGCGCGCATCTCGGATTTTGACGGCGACATCGGACTCACCGGCGCCGAAGAGGGTCTTTTGCGCGTGGGTATGATTGCCGTGAGCAGCAATGGCGACGGCCCCATCGGGTCCTTCGGCACCATGCCGCGGGGCTCGAGCAAATCCAACTGGGGCTCGGAGTGGAAAAAAGCTTCGCTGAAATGGAAGGATCACTCCGCCGGCATCGGCATGTCAGGCGAGCATCTTTCCTATCGTCAGAATTACATGGACCTCGATCCCACTTATACCGATAAGTTCGGCGATCCGCTGCTGCGGTTCACGCTGGATTGGACGGATCACGAGTTCAAACAGCGCGAATTCGGCGCGAAAATTCAGGCCAAAATAGCGCGCGAGATGGGCGCCCGATTTGACGAAGGTCCACCGGGCCGCGCCCCTTATAACGTGATCAATTACCAGTCGACGCACATTCAGGGCGGCGCCATCATGGGATCGTCTCCCGACAACAGCGTCGTGAACCGCTATCTGCAGCATTGGAACGTTCCCAACCTGTTTGTGGTGGGAGCGTCCGCTTTCCCGCAAAATGCCGCGCAAAATCCAACCCTCACCGCAATGGCGCTGACCTTATTCGCATCAGATGCCATGATCAGCCGCTATTTTAAGCATCCGGAGCAACTGATATGAGACGCAGAGAGTTCCTCATTGTTCCAGCAGCTTCCCTCGGTGGCACGCTGCTCTATACTTTGGCCGGTGAGCCATTCCGATTGCAGGCACAAGAAGCCCGCAAAGACGGCACTGTGAAGGTGCCGCTGCGTTTCTTCACGGCTCAGGAGGCCCGCGTGGTCGTCGCCGCATGCGAGCGCATCTTTCCGAGTGATGACTCCGGTCCGGGCGCCACCGAAGCCGGCGTGGTGATCTATATTGATCGCCAACTCGCCGGGCCCTACGGCCGCGACAAATATCGTTACACCAAGGGGCCTTGGGTCCAATCCATGCCCGAGCACGGCTACCAGGGCAAAGAGAATCCACAGGAGATTTACCGCGAGGGTATCCAGGACCTCGGCGATTTCGCCAGCCTGCCAGTTGATGAACAGATCAAGAAACTGAAGGCCATCGAGGGTACGCGCTTTTTCCAACTCCTGCGCATCCACACTATAGAAGGCATGTTCAGCGACCCCATGCACGGCGGCAACGCCGGCCTGATCGGTTGGCAATTGGTTGGCTTTCCCGGACCCCAGATGAGTTATCGCGATGAGATCGACAAGCACTTCGGGCAGCCCTGGCGCCCTAAGCCGGCCAGTCTGGAACAGATTACGGGGCGGCCCGGTAAGCCTTGGGAAGATGAGAGGAGCTAGGAGATTATGAGTTCGATAACTCGCCGTCAAGGACTCGCGTTGCTGACTGGCATGCTCGCTCGAGCAGCCGACCGTCTGCCGAAGAATCAGAATGTAAAATGGGCGCTGGGCTCGAATCTTTGGAACTCTTTCCCGCGGGTTCCCTTCACCGACATACTCGATGTGATGAAAGATACCGGCTTCATCGGTATTCGACTAACTCAATTTCCCCAGATTCTCAAGACCTACGACATCACCTCAGCGCAGATGCAGAAGGAAGCCTCGAAGCGAGGATGCCAGATCATTACCATCTCCTTCAACGGTCCGACGTACGATCCAGCGCGCCGCGGCGAAGTGATCGCATCCGCCAAGACGGCCATGAACTTCCTGAAAGATTTCGGAGCGAATCACTTAGTGGTCTTTCCTCCGAACCGCGTCAATTTAACCGGCGAGCCGGCATTCAAGGCCATGTGTCAGAGTTTCGATGAAATTGGCGCCGCGGCCCGTGAAATGGGCTTCTACGCCGGGCTGCACAATCACATGGGCGAAATGGTGCAGACTCCCGCCGAAATCGATCGGTGCATGGCCATGACCGACCCCAAACTGTTCTACTTTTCGCCGGACACGGCACACCTTTACCTGGCAGGCTGCGACGTTGCTCAAACTCTCGAAAAACACAAACAGCGGCTGATGATGGCCGACTACAAGGATGCCAAGCGCCTGGAAACCACCAAGCCGGATTCGTTCGACCGCAATAGTATTTTCGACCTTGGCGACGGCGACATAGATTTCCCGGCCTGCCACCGGGTCCTGAAATCGATCGCGTTTAAGGGATGGTTAGTGGTGGATCTGGATATTGCGCGACAGGGCCCGCGCGCCAGTTACGAGCGCTGCTCTAAATATGTGGTGGACAAATTAGAGCGAGTTTATGTCTGACATTTCCCGCCGCGCTTTACTGCAAGGCGCTGCCTTCGCACCATTCCAGCAGAGCGCCTACCGGATCATAGACCCGCACGTGCATGTTTGGAAGCACGATCCAAGGTATCCCTTTGCCGCGGGCGCTAATGTGCCAGATCGCGACGCCACGCCCGAAATGCTGCTCGATCTGATGAAGGCCAACGGCGTTTCCAAAACCGTCATCATCCAGGTGATCCATTACAAGTACGACAACAGCTATTTGAGCGACGTCCTGAAGCGTTACCCGGGGACGTTCCAGGGTGTTTCCCGCGTGGATCCGTTGAATCCCGATGCCCCCGATCACCTGTCGCGTCTGGTCGAACGGGGATTTCGAGGCGTTCGTCTGAGCCCCGCGGGCAACGCGTCGGGCGATTGGATCCGGGGTCCGCTTATGCCGCCCCTGTGGAAGCGCTGCTCGGATCTGAAAGTTCCGATGACCGTACTGGCGCCAATAACGCGAATGCCAGACGTGGCCGCGTTGCTCGAAAAACTGCCGGAGCTAACCGTCGTAATCGACCATATGGCCGATTGCCCGATCGATCAACCTGGCGAACTCGAGAAACTGATAGCACTGCGCCGCTATCCGAAAGTGTTCGTCAAGATTTCGCACACCTGGTCCATTTCAAAGCAGCCCTACCCCTGGCTCGACGCGCAGGAATACGTGAAACGTCTTCATCAGTCTTACGGGCCCCAGCGCCTCATGTGGGCTACGGACTGGCCGATCGTCGAGGGTTATTCGACCTATGCCAAAGCGCTGAGCGTAGTCCGGGACGAGATGAAGTTCCTCAACGGCGATGACCGGCATTGGATGCTGAGCAAAACTATCGAACAGGTATGGCCGTTTCCAGGCTAGCCTTCCGATTGTCATTTGGCCGGCCGGCCGTGATCCAGGCATAGAGCGACTAAATCGGACATATTCGCTTCACCCACGCACACGACGGTGTCGGCGCCGCCCCAATAGATCTTAACCGTTCCATCGGGCTCCGCAACCGCGCCGCAGGTGAACACGACATTGTGGACATATCCGGTGATCTCCCAAGGCGCCTCGGGCTGCAGGATCCAGGAGTCGCCGACGCCAATGATCTTGGCCGGGTTATGCAGATCATGCAGAGCGACACCCAAGCGATAGACCGATCCATCCATGGTCTGGAAAACTCCGTGATAGATGGAAAGCCATCCCTGATCCGTTTTCATCGGCGGCGCGCCGGGGCCGATCTTCATCTCGTCCCAGTGATACTGGACCGGTTTCATGATGAGCTGGGAATCGCCCCAAAAACGAAGATCGGGAGAATAGGAAATCCAGATCGACCAGGGCGCAATTTCCGAGTGGGGACGGTCGAGCCGGGCATAGAGCCCGTCGAACTTTTCCGGAAAAATCACCACATTCCGATAGTCCGCTTCGGTGATGAGCGATACCCTTTCCACCTGACTAAAGTCCTTCGTCTTTGCCAATGCGATCCGCACTCCATTGCGCGAATAGGCGCTGTAGGTGATGACATATTCCCCATCGAGGGGAGTTATGCGCGGATCCTCGACACCGTACTCCTCGTACTCGGCAAAAGGACCTTCCTTCGCGGGCGTCAGAAAGGGATCCGGATCGGGGATGAACCGATACCCGTCGTAGCTTCGCGCCAACCCGATAATGGACCGCCCGGTTCGTAGATGCGAGCGAAAAAGCATGATGTATTTGCCGTTGAGCTTCACCACTCCCGCGTTGTGAACGGTTTCGACCGGGTATGGGATATCGCTCTTGGTGAGGATCGGATTCTGGCTATATCGCCTTACGATCTCCGGTTTCATGATGATTTCCTAGCTTCCAGATCGAAAATAGCAGCGTACACGCGTTCGTACGCCTCCACCATCGTCTCGATAGAGAAACAGTGCTGGACGCGTTTACGGCAGGCGCTCCGATCAATTTGGTGAACACGCTTCAAGGCCTGGACTGCTTCGTCGATGTTCGCGACCAGGAAGCCGGTCTGCCCATCTTTAACAACCTCGCGGCAGGAGCCCATATCCATGGCAATCACCGGCACTCCGGCGGCATTAGCTTCCGCCAGAACCAGTCCGAAGCGCTCCGGGATCGTGTTCAAGTGCAGTAACGCCAGGGCGCGCGCGAACAATTCATTCTTGCCCGCCACGTCCACCGGGCCGATGTAGCGGATTTTTTGATCGAGGCGCGGCTGAATCTGCGCCCGAAAATAGGTCTGATCCTGGATAATGCCTGCGATGAGCAACGGCAATCCGCTCATTCGTGCAACCTCAATCGCCAGGTGGACGCCCTTGTCAGGATGAATCCGGCCGAGAAAGACCAGATGATCGCCGGCGCAAGCCTGGAGCGGGTACAACGACAAGTCGATTCCGTTATAGACCGTGGCCAGGTAATTCAGCCGGGGCGCGCGATCGGAGTTGCTGATAGATACAAAATATCCGTCGCGATATTTCTCATAGACAGGCATGATTCTGGGCGAGGAGAATCCGTGGATGGTGGTCAGGACCGGAGTCTTCACCAGCCGGGTATAGGACAACGCCATGAAGTCGTAATGGCTGTGGATGAGGTCAAAGTCAGAGGCGTGCTCGAAGACTTCGGAAATGTGAAGGTATTCGGCGACCTTGGGATCGATGCACTGATCTTCTTCGTATCCTTTGTCGACCACCGCGTGAAGGTGCGCGCTGGTCGTGGAATCTTTGGTAGCGAATAGAGTTACATTCCAACCACGAGCGACGAGTCCTTCGGCGATGTTGCCGGCGACCGTCTCCCAAGCGCCATATTGTCTGGGCGGAGTTCTCCAGGCCACGGGCGACAGGATGGCCACGCGCTTGCCCGGAATTCTCATTCGGGCTGCATGGCCGCCAGAACCTCGGCGAGCGGAACGGTGGCGAAACCGGTGGCGTGATCGGCCAAGCCATAGGGAATGATCAACACGCCATTGTGAAGCAGGGCGCCGCAGGTATAAACAACGTTCGGCACATAACCCTCACGCTCATTTTCGTTGGGCCTCAGCAAGGGTTCGCGAAGCCGGCCGATTACTTTGCTGGGATCGTCGCGATCGAGCAGAAACGCCCCGATACAGTACTTTCGCATCGGCCCGACCCCATGGCTCAGGACTAGCCAGCCTGCGTCGGTTTCGATGGGAGATCCGCAGTTGCCGAGCTGGACCAGCTCCCAGGGAAAGACAGGTTTGAGAAGCACCTGGCGCTCATTCCAGAAGTGGACGTTGTCGGAAAACATCAGGTAAATGTTCTCGTTGTCCTGGCGCGAGAGCATGGCATAGAGGCCCTTAATTTTCCGGGGGAACAGCGCCATGCCTTTGTTCTCGGCCGCCGGACCGTTCAACGAAATGAAGCGAAAGCGAAGGAAGTAAGAAGTTTCCACCAACTCCGGCACCACGACTCTGCCATCGTAGGCGGTGAAAGTCGCGTAGTATACGTGGCTGCCGTCATCGTTTTGGAAACGGACGAAGCGGGCGTCCTCGATACCGTTGCGTTGAGAGGGTGTGGCAGGGAATAATATGCGTTCGGACAGGTCCTGCTCCGGCTCGAATTGCACTTCGTAGTTGGAACGGGCCAGCATCCAGATTCCCTGAGCGGCGGCCTGATCTTCCTGCGCCATTCCATCCGGAAGACGGAACTGTTCGGCTTGGAGACTGGCACGAAGCTCATCCAGCGCGAACGACTCCGTGAGTTTGTTCATGACCCGGCGCGTAAAGTCGCCGTTCAATCCCAGTTCGAAAAGTTTCCTCGCGAACAGATCCTTCTCGTAGACCGGATCTGGGACTTGACGAGGCTCGGTTAGAAACCCAGTGGAAGTCGACACCTCAATTCGCTGATCGGGATGGATGATACCGGTTCGAAAAGTAACGGAAGAGATGTGTCCTTCGCCGGTAGCCCGCAGGCTGAGAATAAACCTAAGTGCGCCGTAAGGCAGACCGGTCTGGTCAGGGTGCGGCACGATAGACGGATTGAACAGCGCGGCCGATTCCAGCGAGTATTCGGCCAGGAAATAGGAGCCGATCAGCAGTTGTCTTTGTTCGGAGAGTTCCCCACCGGCGGGCGCCAATTCGCGGATTTGCTCAAAGCGTTCCAGAAAGAGTTTGCGGATATGCTGATGCCGTTGCGAGAACTCGGCCGAGATTTCGTCCAGCAGAAGATCGATCTCGTCTTCGGGCAGCGACATGATCCGGGAAATGATCCGGCTAATCCGCTCGGACCCACCCGGACTGAACGGCCGCAGAAGAACGCGCGACTGGTCAGGCTCGAGGATGGGCGGCGTACGATGGACATGAACGGAGGCAGAACTTGGAGCTGCGATCATGACGCTCCGACGGATATCGGTTCCTTTCCGCTGGGAATCGGTTCCCTGAAGCTGGCCAACATGTTTTGCGCCGAGCGCATTTCCGCGAGTGAAAGCAGGAATGCCAGAGTGGATTCCGCCCCCTGGTTTCCATTGACGCGGTCCACATGCAATCCGTCGCCACAGCCGCCGCTCTCGGGCGAATAAAGTTCCAAGCCCAGATCGTTCCAGCCCAGGAACCAGTCGAAGGCACGTTGGGCTTGTTCGTACCACCAGAAATCGGCGGTGGTGCGATAGGCTTCCAGACAGGCCGAGACCATGGCTTGCGCTTCGATGGGCTGCTGGTCGAAAGTTGCCCGCGCCCCGCCGCGCCGGTAAAAACCATTGCTTCCGATGGGCCGAAAGTGGCCGTTCTCGGAGATCTGGAGGTCGTTCAGCCAGCGCAACGCTTGCAAGCCTTGGTCCATGACGCGCGGTTGACTGGTGGCATGTCCGCTCAGGATTAGGGCTTGCGCGAGTTTTGCGTTGTCATAGGATAGCTCCTCTTCAAACCAGCACCAGTCCGTTGTAGCATTTGCCGCCAACAAATCCATAAGCCGGCAGGTGAGCGTTTCGCGAGTTTGATTAACTAAGCTGTCGCCGCTCAGCCGGTGCAGATATTCATGGATGCCGATCAGCCCGAAGGCCCAGGCCCGAGGAGAGGTGAAGTCCGCTAGCGCCGGGAGCGCCTGGGCGAAAAGCTGTCCGGCCATCATCTGGAAGCTCCTTAACGGGGACCGTCCGACGCCTACGCCGAGCGCCCATAGAGCCCGGCCATGACAATCTTCCGATCCGCGCTCGTCGAGCCAGCGGCGGTCAAAACTCAGATGATTGTGGAAGCGTTTGGTTTTCGCGTCGAAGGCGTGATGAAGAAACGCAGCCGAAGTGGTGGCTACGCTCAACAGCGTTTCCGGCTCTTCTCCTAACTCGCCCAGCAGCACCGCCAGGATAAAAGCACGCGCATTGTCGTCGGTGCAGTAGCCTTCGGAAAAATTCGGAACGCCGAACACCGCGTGCTGGAACACCCCCGTGGAATCGGTCATCCGCAGGAGATGATTCATCTTCAACTCGGGAAGTTCGCGGGGCCGCTGGTCGAGTGTTTTCGTAATAAGCGATTTCCGGGAGAGCGCCGCGCCTTCCAGCCGGGAAGACTCAAACGAACGCATGTATAGCTGTGCGACATTGCTCCAGACCATCTCACGGCCGATGCGATAGGCGTTCTTGCGCATCGCATGCCGGCGGTTGGGGTCGCGCAGCAAGGCGATTACTTCCCCCGCGATGGCTGGCGCGTCGCGAAATGGCACCAACACTCCGCGGTCTTCCGCCAGGAGTTCCGCCGCATGCCAGTAAGGCGTGGAAACTACCGCTTTGCCCGCGCCAAATGTATAAGCCAGTGTTCCCGAAGTGATCTGCTCTTCGTTGAGATATGGCGTTATGTACAGGTCAGCGGCTCCAATGAACTCTTTCAGGTTTTCAAGCTCCACGAAATCGTTATAGAAGATGACGTTCTTCTCGATTTTGTTCTTCTTGGCTAGCATTTCCAGGCTTACGCGGTAGGCTTCGCCGTGCTCGCGGAGTTCATTCGGATGGGTGGCGCCCAGGACAATATATACAACCTCGGGAAACTGGTCCAGAATCTGCGGCAGGGCGTTGAGCACATACTCGATGCCCTTGTTGGGCGAAAGGAGACCGAATGTGAGCAGCACCACTCGTCCTTCCACCCCGAACTGGTCCTTGAAATATGTCGGGTCGACGAATCCTACATCCGGAATCCCATGCGGGATCAGGTCGATTTTGGCTGGTGGCGCCAGATAAATGTCGCGGAGCATTCGTCGGCCAAGCTCCGTCATCACCACCACTCGCGTCGAAAGCGAGATTAGCTCCTCCATGACGCGGCGCTGTTCACTCCTTGGATCACGCAAGACCGTGTGCAGCGTCGTGACGACGGGCATCCTCAATTCGCGGAGGAATGCCAGGATGTGAGCGCCGGCCGGTCCGCCGAAAATGCCGAACTCGTGCTGCAGGCAGACGATATCGACGTTGCTGATGTTGAGGAAGTCCGCGGCGCGCAGGTAGGACGAAAGGTCCTGCTCCTCGATCTCGAAACGAACCACTTCCGGGTATTCATAGCCGTTCGGAATGTCGTTGACCGACACGGCCAAGCACTGGTTTTGGGGGCGAGCGCCGGCGACGGCCGCAAGCAGGTCGGACGTAAAAGTGGCGATTCCGCATTTGCGCGGCAGGTGGTCCCCGACAAATGCAATCTTGTGGACTTTCGAGGCTTCCTTTACGAAACCGTTGCCATTGCTGCCATTGCCATTGCTTCCGTTGCCATTGCTGCCACTGCCATTGCTACCAGGCGCGCTCATGCGATCCTTTCTGCCCAAACGATGATCTGACGCAGCCGACAAAATAAAGCTGAGATCTCATTTCTCGGTTCCGCTTTGGCTCGCGCGACTCAGCTCACCGGTCCAACCCAGTGAGCCAGGATCGTCGCGACCGCAACCGTTCCTGCAATCAGCGCGCCTGACCAGATGAACCGGCGGTACAACGGCCAGCGGTCGGCTTTGGCTTGAATTTCCTCGCCGGACAAGGAAGCGTCAGTTCCAGAAACCAGTGCCATGAGGCTTGCCCTTCTTTCTTGCGGTAAGAGAGTACCGAACGGCGGCGGTCACCGCGCTGCGATCGGCACTCCGATCGACGTGCCGATGATTTCACCGGAGATAACCAGTTCCACGCGGCGGTTCTGTTGACGTCCCGCAGCCGTTTCATTCGACGCCACGGGCTGAGTTTTTCCATAGCCTCGGGTCGTAACCGAACTACCCTGCATGCCCTGTTGAGTCAGGTAGTCGCGCACTGCCTCGCCGCGATGTTCCGACAGCCGCTGGTTATAATCGTCACCGCCGACGCTATCGGTATAACCTTCAACTTCGAGCCTCAGGCCGGGGTGGCCGGAGATAATGCCTCCCACTCTGGCGAGCTTCTCGCGGGCAACCGGCCGCAATGAAAACTTGGCCGTGTCGAATAAAATATCCGGAACGTTCACGATGAGTCCGCGAGCGGTGTCCCGAGTCTGCAGAATCGCGTTGAATTGCGCCAATAGTTGGGCGCGTAGTTCGGTCTTCTCAGCCTCCGCTTGGGCCTTCTCTTTAGCGGCGCGATCAAGGTCGGCTTGCGCGCTCGCCCTTTGTGCGTCGTTCGTCTCCTTCAGACGGGCCGCTTCCGCTCCGGCAGCCGCCAGCTGAGTGTCGTTCTCGGCTCTCAATCGGTCCGCTTCGGTTTGAGCAGCCGCCAGCCGCGTGTCGTTTGCGGCTCTCAATCGATCCGCTTCCGCCTGGGCAGCGGTCGCGCGCATTTCGTTCTCGTGTCTTAAACGATCGGCCTCGATTTTACTGGCTACTATCCGCGCCTCATTTTCGGACTTGGCATGCTCAGCATCCGCCTGTGCGGTAATGCGAGCCCGGTCGGCTTCCCGCGTAACGCGATCGGTTTCCAACTGAGCCGCGGCCCGGTCGCCCTCGGCCCGCGCTTCACGCTCCGCTCCCACTCTGCGTTCGGTGGCAAGCTGCTCTTCCTCGATCTTCTTGACGGTAATGATGCGGGCGTCTTCCGCCATTTGAACGGATTCGCGCGCCACGGTCCCGATGGGCTTCTTGCCAGCCTTGCCTTTCAGATAACCTTCGGCATTCTCGAGGCCTTGGGTGGCTTTCAGGAATGTGTCTCCGGCATAGTGCTCGGCGCCGGTCCAGCGCGCAATTTGGACCGCGTTGCGTGCTTCGTAAAGCTCCAAGGGAACCTTCGGATCGAGCCGCCGAGGCGTGATCTCGGAAGGCTTCACATTCAGAACGTACTGGCCCCGCTGTAGAAGCTCGTATTTCGCGTCCACTTCTTCAATCGTGCCAGTGGTGTCATTCCTCACGAAGTTTTCCATGACTACCACGTCGCTCGGTTGCGTCACGGCGAAATAAGGCTCCGCGGTCACGATCAAACCAAAGGACTGCAACTCGGTGGTAGCGTCCAGTTTCGTCTTGCCCCCATGATTGACGAGCACCTCACCAACGTTGGTCGCGCGGCCTTCGGGCGTGATGGCCCACATAACGTAGGTCAAATACTCCTGGCCAAACTGAGTGGCCGGCCCGAGCTTTTCCATGTCCACATCCATCTTGATGACGCCTTGCTTGCTCTCCATCTTTGCCTCACCGCGGGCTTCAGGCATTAACGCAGTCCCTCGGAACCCGATCCTGGTAGCGCCACTGCGGTGGTTGTAGTTGATGGCCTTGGTGGTTCGTGCGACCACGGTAATGCGATAGATGGGCGTTGACGTGCCGCCATCAATCGATTGTTGAGTGGGGTTCGGAGCCTGGGGCGCCTGGGCCAACGCTAGTCCGCATACCGTCAGGAATACACTTGCAAGTTTCATCTTTCAAAGCCTCGATCCTGTTCTGGTCTCCTGGGCTGTTGCACGAAGAGAGCCGAAGGCCGTCCACTTTGGGAGCTGTTGAGCCTCATCACTCTGCGAGGCGTTCCCCGGAATGGCGAGTAACCGTATATCGTCACTTGACCAAGGAAGGTCAGTGCCCTGACGTACAGTTGGCTGCACGCCGGATCATTGCCGCACTAGGCCCATCGGAAGTGCTTCTCAGTCGAAGAACCGAACCAAGCCATCCGCGGGTGGCATCAAACCCACGGCCGTTCCGTAGCCGTGAAGGCTCGCGGGCAACGCAGTTCGCGCTCTCGACCAGCCCGCGCTAAATCCTCTACCTACCCGCTCGTCTTGTGGAGGACAATGACCACGTGTCCTTTCTTGTGTCCGGCTTCGACATACCGGTGAGCCGCTGCTATCTCGTCTAGCGAATATCGTCTATCGATCACGGTCCTTAGTTTTCTGGCCTCGATCAGCCCCTTGAGAAAGGACAGATCCTCCGCGGTTCCGGCTCCCATTCCCCCAATTATCTTCACGGCACCCGTGATTGAAGCCCACTTCTCTTGAACAATCCCCCCGAAAATCGACGACAGTCGTCCAGAACCGCCTACCCGGACGTAGAAACCGCCTCGCTTAAGGGACTTCAGGCTGCGCGAGAAACCGCTTTTGCCCACCGTGTCGAAGACCGTGTCATAGACTCGGCCAGCTTTCGAGAAATCTTCTCTGGTGTAGTCGACTACCGCATCAGCGCCAAGAGACTTCACCAGGTCCAGGTTGGCGGCGCTGCACACCCCGGTGACGTGCGCCCCAAAGTGCTTCGCCAATTGAACGGCAAAGACGCCCACACTTCCGGACGCCCCGTAGATGAGCACTTTTTGTCCACTTTGGATATTTGCTTTCTTGAGGAAATGCAACGCTGACACTCCGCCAAACAAGATCGCTGCGGCTTCCTCAAACGAGATGTTGAGCGGCTTTATCGCCAGTAACGCATCCCCAGGCAGGCATATGTACTCGGCATGCGCTCCGAACTTGAACCCGGTCGATCCAAATACCTGATCGCCCTCACCGAAGCGGGTCACGGCCCTCCCTACTGACTCGACTGTTCCTGAGAATTCCATCCCTAGAATCTGGATCTTCTTGGGCCTCCAAAAGCCCGTCATGAATCTTACGATGAATGGAACCGCTCTTCTCATTCTCCAGTCCGCCGCGGAAACCGTCGTCGCATGAATGTGGATGAGGACTTGGTCGTCGTTGGGAACCGGCTTTTCGACGTCCTCAATTTGCATGACCTCTGGTGGTCCGTATCGGCGATAAACGGCAGCTTTCACGCGAGTCTTTCCTCGGGAATAAGGTTCAGCTTCGCCGGAATTCCAAGCCTCCGCCGGCGTGTAAGTCTGATGGCAAAGCCATCGCCACCATCGGCCATCCAATGCCAGAATCAGAATATCAGCTTCAACCCGAACTGAATCTGCCTGGGTGTGGTGGCCAGTGTCGTGATCAGCCCGGCTGAAGGACTGATAGACGTCCCCGAAAAAACGGTTGCGTTTGGCGTCCCTAGGTTGGTGCGGTTCAGCAGATTGAAAAACTCCGCTCGAAATTGCAACTTAACATTCTCCGACAGGAGGGTGTTCTTGAACACGGACATGTCCACGTCGGCCAAGCCCGGCCCGTTATATACTCCCCGGCCCAGATCCCCATAAGTCCCCGCGGCGGGCACCAAGAAAGCATTGGGATTGAACCATTGGGTCTGCGTCCCGAGTACGATCGGGCCCGTAAAGGACGGATTCAGCGATGGCGGGTCAGGGTCTCTTGTATTGCCGTCACCGGACCGGTTCGAGCCTAGCAGAGGAGTGAAGGGAAAGCCCGTCAACAATGTCGCGATAGCATTCAATTGCCAGCCGCGGATGAGCTTCCCTGGTAGGCCCGTTGCGTTCCGGGCGAAAGGCAGATCATAGCTGATGGACATGCTTGACTGGCTGGTCACATTCAAGGCCGCCGGTCCCCAGTCTAAGGGCAAATCGTTCCTATTCAAAACCATTTGTGGCTGATTATTGGCTTGGGCGGTGGTTAGCCCTGAATTCATATCCAGATTTTTCGACCACGTGTAATTCGCCCGAAATTGCAAGCCCTCGCTGAGGCGCCGCGTGAAGTCCACTTGCAGCGCGTTATAACTGCTATTTCCCTCCGTAAACCAGAAAAACCCAGCCGACAGGTAAGGGTTTGGCCGGTTTCCTACAGGGATGTACTGCGTGCCTTGGGGCACAGTAGACTTGACGGTGCCGTCGCCACCCGCCGTACAGCCGCTCGAGCTGTTGCAAATCTGTGCCGGGATAGTATTGGGATCGATACTGAGAAGTCCATGATATCCGTGCGACCCGACGTAAGCCACGCGCAGGGCCATGTTCCGGCTAAGCTGCTGCTCGACCGAGATATTCCACTCCTCAACGGTCGGAGTCTGCGCGTCCGCCTGTACGCCTTGCGGCGCGAAAATCGTGCAGGGCGAAGGAACCCCGGGACCGCAAGAGGGAGGGACCGGCACGTTCGGAGTGATCGGCAGGAGCGGCGGCAGCGACCCAGTGAACGAGGCCGACCCGTTATAGGGAGGGAGCGAGTTCAACAAAAAAGTCAGAGTGTCTATCAGAGAATAATAGGTCCCAAATCCCGCCCGGACCGCGGTCTTCTGGTTTCCCCAGGGGTCCCACGCCAGCCCGACCCTGGGGCTGAATAACCGCGTCGCGTTATTTTTCGTGAACACCGAGCTTCCTACCAGAGGCGCGGTTAAGAGAACACCGTCAGGGCCGGTGATGTAGTTGGACGCCCTGCCGGAGTCTTCATTCCAGCCAGTGGTGAATTCCTGCCGGAGCCCGGCCTCAAACGTGAGGTTGCGCCGGACCTTGATCGTGTCCTGGATGTACCAAGCTCCGAACAGACTTCTCCAACCCAGCGCATTGTGGTCGGGCACGACCTGAAAATTCGTGAGCGTTCCCTGCAGGAAGGTCGTCAAGGTATTGAAGGTCGCCATCCCCAGCCGTCGCGAAGCGGTGTCTTCATTCTCCTGGACTCGCTGAAACCAGACGCCGGCGCTGATCTGGTGGATGCCCTTGACGATCTGGACGCTGTCGGTGTAAGTAAAAAGGTTGCGCCGATCCCAAACGCCGGCGTTCACGTTTCCGCCTGCCGCGGTGATACCGCTGTTGATGGTGATCCCCCCCGGCTGGCCGCCTTCGACAAATGCCAGACCGGGTGGAAACGGAGCATAACTTGCCGCGTTATAGTTAAACGCTCCCCGCGAAAAGCCCACGCGGATCGTATTGATGATGGCTGGCGAGATGACGTGAGTTTCCTCCAGGCTAGCCACCTGAGCGCCAAGACTGAGCCCTGAAGCGAACAGCGGATCCACCAGCGGGATTATGCTGTTGCCGGTGTCGATCATATACGATACCGAAAGCCGGTCCTGAGCGCGCAGGTTATAGTCGGCCCGTAAAGTACCAAAATCTTCGTGGACAGTGTTCTTGGGGTTATAGTAAGCCAACGCGGTCCCCGAAGGCAGGCCGTTCACCAATAGTTCTGGACCGTTGGGCTGAGGCCACAACGCCGTAAAGGGAAGCATTGCCGGATTCAAATTAGGAACCTTCGTGTACACGCCCGACGCATTCGGCAGCAAACCCAAGCGCGCCTGATCGTCGGGAACGACGCTGACGCTGCTTACCGCCAACGATTGCCGGTATCCTTCGTAATTGCCGAACAGGAACAATCGATCTTTCTTAAGCGGTCCTCCCAGCGCGCCGCCGAATTGGTTTCTACGGAACGGCGGAACCGTACCTTGATCGAAAATGCCCGGCTTATCCAATGCGCTGTTGCGGAGAAATTCGAAAACGGTTCCATGCAAAGCATTGGTGCCGGACTGGGTCACCACGACGACTTGGCCTCCGTCGCGCTTCCCGTATTCAGCGCCGTAAGTGTCGGTCAGTACGTTGAACTCGCGGATCGCGTCGATTCCCAACAGGTCTCCGCTCACGCCGCCGGGAGTGACGGCGAGCTGGCTGGCGCCGGTGTACTCGATGCCATTCCACAGGAACAGATTGTCTCCCGGCCGCCGTCCCGCCACCGAAAAGCTATTGCCATCGCTGGTGGTGGTATTGGCGCTCTTCATCGCGGTATAGTTGATCGCGCTCGGGTTTAGGGTAATAAGATTATCGAAGCTGCGGCCGTTGAGCGGCAAATCCTTCACGCTTTCCTCCCCTACCAATCCCGAAACCGAGGACGGCGTGGTATTGACCAGTGGAGCATCTCCTAAAACGGTCAAGGTTTGGGCAATCGCCCCCACTTCCAGCCTCAGATTCACGACCGCGTCCTGCCCCACCTCTAGATTGATCCCGCTTCGGACTGCCGCCTTGAATCCGGTCTTTTCGACCTTTACCTCGTGTAGCCCCAGCGCCAGCGAAAGTACTCGGAAGTTGCCCGCCGTATCGGTGGTCACGGCTCGAATTGCGCCGGTCTCCAGATTCTTCACCGTAACGGTTGCGTCGCTCACGGCTGCGCCGGATGTGTCATCCACATGTCCGGAAATCGCGCCGGTTACTTGCGACCACGCTGGCCCGAGACTCGCCGCCAAAACCAGAATCACGAGAAGGAGCCGCGGCCCGTGGAAAGACAAGGAGAGCGGACGGCGCAAAGCCCTCGCGGACGGGTGAGTCACGACGAGCCTCCTGATTGACTGGTTCCCGTTCATAATATCCTCAATGTTTGGCCGGAGCAACAGCATGGAGGATTGCGCTATATGCTTCAGATGGCCGGATTTGATGGCGGTTCGGAAGGGCACACGAACCCGGAGCATTACTGGCAGCGGAGGCATCCAGTGCAAAGGCCACCCCTCTACTTGATACAATTAGCGCGACAAGGAGTCTCGCCGTGTCTGATCAGAAAACTCGCAGGTTTTTCCTCGGAGCCTTAACCGCTGCGTCCGCAGTTCGCGTCTGGGGCGCAAATGACAAGGTCAACGTCGGCATCGTGGGCCTGGGGGGCCGCGGCACCAGCCACCTCAATACATATACAAGTCTGAGTGAGGCTCAGGTCGTCGGCCTCTGCGACGTCAACCAGGCGGCACGCGAAAGGGCCCAGGCAGCGCTGACGAAGAAGAACCTGGAGAAAGCCAGGGAATTCGAAGATATGCGCCAGATGTTCGCCGATCCGAAAATCGAGGCGGTTTCTATTGCGACCCCCAACCATTGGCACGCGTTGTCCGCTATCTGGGCGATGAAGGCGGGCAAAGACGTCTACGGGGAAAAGCCGGCCTGCTACAACATATACGAAGGTATGCGGATGATCCAGGTGCAGCGCGAAACCAAGCGCCTCATGCAGGTGGGATCGCAGCATCGGAGCTGGCCGTTCAAGATCAAGGCGATCACGGCGATGCAACAAGGTTTGATCGGCAAGCTCTACATGAGCAAGGCGCTGTGTTACAAGCTGCGTCCCTCGATCGGCCACACACCGGATAGCCCCACACCTCCCGGCTTGAATTGGGATATGTTCCTCGGCCCGGCGCCGATGCGGCCCTTCAACGAGAAGCGTTTCGCGTATTTCTGGCACTGGTTCTGGGATACCGGCAACGGTGACATCGGCAACCAGGGTGTGCACGAAACCGGTATCGCGCGCTGGGCGCTGGGCGATCCGGTGTGGCCGCAGACGGCGGTCGCGTTCGGCGGCAAGTTTGGCATCGATGACGACACAGAAACACCCAACACGCTCACCGCCGGCTTCAACTACGGTAACCAGCAGCTCGTTGTCGAGGTGCGCGGCAGAATGACCAACGGCGAAGGCGTTCGGCAGGCCCGAGTGGTGATGGCCGGACCGAATGCCGCTCCCCGCGGGGGACCGGTCGCTTCGGCGCCCACGCAGGCGGGATCGGCGAGCAATCCGATCAATGTCGGTGTCGGCAACCTCTTCTATGGCAGCGAAGGTTGGGCCGCGATGAGCGACCAGGGGTTCCAGGCTTACAAAGGCGATTCCAGCGAACTGATCATGGAAGAGCGGAACGATCGTGGTTCCGGCGATTCGACAGGCCTCCATATGCAGAATTTCCTGGCGTCTGTGAAAACACGCCGGGAGCAGGATCTTCATGATCCGATCGCCAACGGCGTGCCCAGCGCCGATCTCTGCCACCTGGCGAATATTAGCTACCGCGTGGGCCGCGAGCTGAAGATTGAGCCCGGCCCCACCCCGAAGTTCACGGGCGACGCCGAGGCGACCAAATTGATCACACGCCCGGTTTATCGCAAGCCCTACGAAGTGTAGCTCGGAGGCTGCCCCAACAAGGTCACGGCAGCTATAGCATCCTCGCATTCTTCTGCCCTTTGAGAACCAGTTCTGTGGCCAGCAGAGCGGCGGCCTGATTCTGAGCCGTCTGCGTGCGGTTGACAATGTCTTCAACGAACTGCGGCCCGAACGGCAACGCCAGATTCTTGCAGTCAATGTAGCGGGCCGACTTGTTGTCGACGATCAATAGGTGATCTCCACCCGGCCGTTCGGTTATGTCGATGGTCTTCCGCATTTCGATATATCCGTCGGTTCCCAGAATGAAGGTCCGTTCATCGCCAAACGCCGCCAGGCCATCCGGAGTGAACCAATCCACGCGAAAATATCCGAGGCCGCGATTGCCCTGGACTAGCATGTCGCCGAAGTCCTGGAACTTTGGGCGATGGCGGTAATTGAAATTCGCCACCTGCGACATCGTCACCTCGGCCACCGTGGATCCGGTGAAGTAAACGAACTCGTCGGCCTGGTGCGAGCCGAGGTCGCACAGTGTGCCGCCGTAGCGCTCCGGATCCCAGAACCACTCCGGACGGCTATTCTCGTTGCACCGATGCGGAGCGAGTTGGACCGTCTGCAACACGCGGCCAATAGCGCCCTCGTTCAACAGAACACCGGCATGCATTGTCGCCCTTGACTCGAGGCGTCCGTACATGATTCCGAAAATACGGCCAGTTTCCTGGACGGTCTGCCGCACCTCCACAAGCTGCTCCAGCGTGGTGATGGCGGGCTTGTCGGCCAGGAAGTCTTTGCCGTGGCGCATCACCCGTACGCCGAGCGGCCCCCGCAGATCAGGGACCGCGGCGGAACAGACCAGCTGGATGGACGAGTCATTCAGTATTTCGTCCTCACTGCCGGCCACCTTCACGCCGTTATAGCGCTTCTGAAATCCAGCCAGAGCCTGGGGATTGGTGGAGTGCACCGAGACCAGTTCGCCGCCAGCGCGCCGGATCGTATCCGTAATGCCGTTGATGTGATTATGATCAAGCCCGATCACCGCGAACTTAATCGCGTGTTCGGGAGGGTGCTCCTGCGTGGGGCCAGTTGCCACTTCGTGTGTCACCTGGCCAGTCGTCTGGAAGGCCAGCGCCGTCTCCGGCAATCGCCCTATGATCCCGGCCGATCCCGCGGCTTTCAGAAGGGAACGCCGACTTACATTATCCATCGCCATGCCGGTAGTGTAACTCGACATGCCTCAGTGCGTGCGGAGGATGGCGTCTTTTCCGCCAAAAGTATCGTTCAACGGATTCATTCGTAGCGCAGCGCCAGAAAAGGATCAATGCGGGTCGCACGGCGCATAGGGAACGATGCTGCGAGCGAGCTGACGAATAGTACGACGATGAATATAGCGACGTAATTGGCGAGATCACCTGGCTTGATCCCATAGAGGAGCCGGTTGAGCAGCGGCGTAACAGCCCAGGACAGCACCAAGCCACTGGTCAGACCCAATCCGACAGAAACCGACACCTCCGCCACAACCAGTCCTATGACCTGAACGCGAGTGGCGCCAATCGCCATCCGGATGCCAATCTCACTGGTACGTCGCGCGACGGAATGCGAGAGCAAGCCGTATATTCCGACCGATGCGAGCAACAGCGCGATCCCGGAAAGCAATGTGACAAGGATCGATACGAAGGCGCTCTCGGAGTGTGCCCGTGTGACCAGCTGTGACAGTGGTTCACTCCCTGAAACAGCTACGTCCTTGTTCAACTTGGCCACCTGACGGCGCGCCGTCGCGGCGAGATCGGGTAGCGGGCCGGCCGTGCGGATTACGATCGCCATATTCGGACGCGGCGCGAGCTGGAACGGCAGATAGATCTGAGGACGCACCACCGCCGTGAGCGAGTGATACTGAACGTGCCGCACGATTCCCACGACCACGACCCAGTCGCGTTGAAACTGGTAGGGGCCATCAGGAGAGTCCGAAATATTGAGTTTCTTACCGATGGCCTCCTGGTTTGGCCAGAGCGCGCGCGCCAGAACGTCGTCAATGACGGCCACGTGCTGGTGTGAAGCATCGTCGAATTCCGCCAGATCACGGCCCTTGAGGAGGGTTGCGCCGATTGTCCCGAAATATCCAGGCAAAATGGACCGAAGGTCCGCCATAGCTGTATTCTGCAGCTCGGCTGGCGCGCCCTCTTTCCAGTAATAGTCGTACCAGTTTCCCGTATCGTCGAGCGGCAGATGAGAAACGGCTGCCACGGATTTGACGCCAGCTAGCGCAGTCAAATTTTGCTGTAGCTGCCGGAGAACTGGATAGCCCGCCCCAGAGAGTCGCAGAGCGATGACATTATCCGCATGGAATCCTGGGTCGACAGCCAGAACATTAAGAAAGGTCCGCGTAAGTAATCCGGTTGCGATCAGGAGGACAAAGGCGAGAGCCACTTCGCCCGAGACCAACAGGTTGGCCCGGTGTAGCCGCCTCCACCCAGCCGGGCGTCCCGCTTCCTTCAGACTTTGAGCCAAGTCGAGGCGGCCAGCCAAGAGGGCCGGCGCTAGCCCGAAAAGGACACTCGTCAAAATGGCTAGGGCGAAAGTAAACACCAGCACGTTCAAATCGATCTTCACATCGCTGAAGTTAACGAACGAAGGCGGCCGCGCGACAAGAAGCAGTCGAATCGCCGCCCACCCGACGCCAAGAGCCGCGAAGGCGCCAAAGCTTGCCAGGAGCAGGCTCTCCGTCAGCAACTGCCTCACAAGTCTGCTCCGAGAAGCTCCCAGGGCGGCGCGAATGCTTATTTCACGCATACGCTGCCTGGCGCGCTCCAGTAGGAGATTAGCCACATTGGCGCATCCAATCAGTAATACGACGACAACACCACCGAACAGCAGAAGCAGCGAACTACGAACCTGCCGAACGTCGTCAGCGTGAAGGGAGAAGACGTGCATGCGGAAGTTGGAAACGGCCGACCTTCCGTTAAGCGAGTTTATTTGAGCAGCGATCCCATCCGCTTCGGCTTGTGCATGCGCTATGGTTTCGCCATTGCGCAACCGGCCGACCAAATGAAGAAATGCCGGTCCCTGCGGATCTGACGCGTTTATGAGAGTCGTGTAGAAAATATCTACGTTGGCGGGAACACTGGCATCGTCCGGAAACAGCAATCGGAAGTCGCGAGGCAAGACGCCAATCACAACACCGGAGGAATTGCCGAAGCGTACCGATCGGCCGATTATCGAGGGGTCAGAGCCGAAACGCCGTGTCCAGACGCCGTGCGAAATTATGAGCGACCGTTGGCCGCTGGTCACTTCATCTTGAGAAACGAAGAGACGGCCTAAAGCGGGCCTCGGACACAGTAGGGGGAGGAAATTGGAAGTGACCACGCCAACCTTCACTTGCTCCGATTGACCTTCGCCCGGAAGGACCCCGTTGGTAACCCAAATGCCGCCGACTTGGTCGAATTCCTTGGTTCGTTGACGTATCTGAAAAAGCTCGTACGTGGAAAACGGCGCACGGTTGTTGTATCCGAGGCCGGACCAGATGATCGCCAAGCGCTCAGGGTCGGGATAGGGGAGCTGTCGCAGCAGAATGGCGTTTACAAAACTGAAAATTGCCGTGTTTGCGCCAATACCGACCGCCAAAGTGATAATCGCAACGGCTGCGAAGCTCGGGCTCTTGCGCAGCTGCCGAAGTCCGTAACGAACATCCTGCCAGAAGACTTCGAGTGAAAAACCGCGGCGTTCGCGCTCTGGGTGGGTGACCGCCTGAGCGGGGATTCTCCTATTTTCACCAATGTTCGGCTCCATAGTGGGAGCACTCTACCCCTTCTTGACCCCATCCGCCGGTTCGACCTTTGATTCGTTATGTTCGTCCTCCGCGATTTCTTCAAGCTTCCGCGCCATTTCACGCATCAGAAGTGTGTTCTCAGGTCGAATACCATTTTCCATCTCTTCCAAAACGCCTGAAAGCTCATCACGTAATGGCGTTAGCGCATTTGGCTGGCCCTTCGCGGCTGCAATGCGGCCAACGATTTCACGAAGTCTCAGTTCTCTGGGCCGATACTCGTCCGACATGGCCTTAATGTGATCCCAAGTCACAAATTTCCGCCAGATCCGGGGTTCATCCAGGCCCGCATCACGAGAATCTTTACGCAAAAGATTCAGCTCTTTCAGAAGCCTGCTGGCCAGCTCGGGGAAGCGCTCAATATGGCTGGACAGGATATTTTGACTGGAGAATTCGCTATCCGTTTCCAGAAACATGAAGCGAAAACGGCAAACAAGCTCCAAACCCTTCAACAGGACAGATGTGGCTTCATCACCGTAGTCCGGCCGATGAAGCAACTCTACAAAAAATACACTGAATTCCCGGCAGTCGTCGTAATACTTCGTAGCTTTTGTCAGTATGACGCGATACGCCTTTACCTCGTCGCTAGACAATATGATCTGGCTGTTGTCCACATTGACGCGATCCGGGAATGACGACATCACCACGCTGGTAATGGCCTCCCGCCAAGAATCGCAGAATCGGTTATCTGCCGTGGCCAGCAAGAACTTTTCCCACGTGAGCGGCTCATCCTGAAGACCGAAGATTGCCATCGGTGTGCCCGCGCGATTCGGGCGGAGTTCGGCGTCCGGCGGTAAGTTATCGATGGCTTGCTCGAGAGCGGAACCTCTTACCCGGATGATGATCTGTTTTTGCGGTTCAACGATGTTTTCAACGGTCCCCTTCAGGTACCGGAAAATAGCAAGCTTCAAACTTCGGACGCAGGCGGCCGGATCCTGCTCATGCTTCTTCTGCGGCTTGGGAAATCCTGTGGCCTCAACGATGCGTCCCACTTCCGCTTGCCATTTTTCAAGTAATAAGCAGATCGGATCGTCTGGTGGTACGGCCAGCTGCGCTTCAAACTGTTCGCAGGTCAACTCGAGCTTGTCATGCCCCAGACTCAGCGGTATGCCTTGCTCTTCCGCCGATATCGCCGGCGGACTATCTAAGTAAAGAGCGATCTTCAGGCGTCCTGAAGTTACTTCCATCACATGATCGAAATAGCCAACCTCCCAGCCCGTGTAGCCATGGCTTTGCTTCTCAGTGCCGGTATACACAATGATGAAGACGTCGGTCTTCTGGAGCTTCGATTCGATTTGCTTTTTGAACGTCAAGCCTGGCTGGAGGAACCACTTGTCGAGATTCACCTCCGCGAAGAAATCGCCTAGCGCGACCTTTAAACAACTGCCGATCGCCGCCGCAATGGGAAGATCTTCCGAAGCGTAGCTGATAAAAACCCGGAAGACGCGAGGTTCAATCGCGGGCTGGGTGCTGGCGGCCATTTTGCCTCCTATGGTTCTTACGGCGGGAAGCAAAAACGATACAGATTTGCTTCCGAATTCAGAACATCGATGACTTTTGAAGAATTGTATCCAAATTGAAACCTAGCTGCAAGCTGCCAAAAACCCCTATTTTAGACCACGGCCAATGCGAGCAGCCTAATCAGGCAAATAGAGCGGATCACGCGACGCGTTCATTGGTTGATGCCTCTCAGTAGTATGACCCAAACGAACAGATACGCCACGAACCAGGCCAGCGTGCGCCAGTCGCGCCCGGGCGCCAAGCAATCAGTTTTTTGCTTCTCCGGTGGGGCGTCTGCAATCGGAAGCCAGAACTCGATTGCCGGGCGGAGACGCCGGAAGAGCACAGGGGCGATGAGAAGAAAGGCCATTGCGGGAACGGCGCGAATCCAGCCGTCAGGATTGATGACACAGTAGTAGCAAAGCGTAATCAGGCCGGAAACGATGGCAATGGCAGCAGTAGGCCCGGTCCATCGCGAAAACTGAGCCATGGAAATCCGTCGCCGAACCAAGCCTCGCGCCGGTATCACATAAAGTAGCCCGATGACGGCTGAGATCGCACCGACAGCCAGGGGAACCGACAATGTGTCCGTTCGCGCTGAGTCCGCGGGTTGGATCGAGCCGTCAACCGCCAGGAGTAAAGCGCCGAATGCACACAGCAAGTGATGCGTCATTGTAACTGGCTTTGGAAAGCGAAGGTTGGTGACGGCCTCCGGGACCCGCGGTAATCCTCGCGTGCTAACGGGTTGATTTATGTCCCAGCCGCGGAAGTCGATCCACTCCCGCCTCCACAACCAGCCGAGCGTTTCAGGCAAGCTGATGGCGGACGCCACCACCGTCAGAAGCGCTCCCTTTGCATGTTCCGCCTGGCTGGTGGACCCAAAGCGTCCGAGTGCGGTTGGTAAGCAACAAAACCACTGTGGCCCCGGCATCATCCGGCTGTGCTTCCTGGGAGCCGGCGCTGATCAGTTCCTGGCGCAATCGTCCTGCAGCCGGCGTGTCCGGCACATCGTAAAACAAGCGGAAACGCTTGACCAGTCTAAAGGCTGCGGCGGTGTCGACGATCTCAGCGAAGCCCCGAGAGGCGCGTCCGATGCGATATCGATCCCATACCTTTCCGGTAGGCGACCAGCGTAGCAGATCTTCAGGCCGCGCTAAGAGCAAAATGGCAAGTCCTAAGAGCGGAACGGCCCCGAGTAACGCACCGGTTGGCCAGTGATCGACGATCAATCGGATAATCCCTGCATCATATGCGCTTAGCGACGAAGGCCCCCAATAAAACAGTCTAAAAAGTGGGTACGCGAACACCACTACGAGACAGCCCAGGCACACCGCCAACCGAGTCATCCCGGTACGGCGCTCAAGGAATCCAAGGAGGAAAAACCAGAGTAAGAGAAAGGTCGCGATCAGCGAAAGTGCAACATAAATGGGAAATGGATAGTTCCCGGCTTCCGAATCGCCCGCCCCGATAACCAGACCGAAATAGCCCAGGAGGGGAATTGCCAGCGTGGCTGCAATCGTAGCGACCCAGGCCGGAAGACGCGGCGCGAAAGTCACGCGAGCGGACGTGTTGGTGACATTGACGTCAGGCGGGTCTGCTGTCAGGCTCGCGACCAGTTGGTCTAAAGCTCGCCCGAATCCACCTCGAAAATCCACGATCTCGCAGCCTTTGAGCTCATCGGGCAGGCGCACTCCGCGGCGCTTCGCGACAATGATTCGCTTGCCCAGTCTTGCCGCGCGCTGCCATTCGCTGCGTACATTCACCGATTTGAACGCGCCTGGCGACCCTATTAGGACCAGGCACGATGCCGCGCCGAGTGCCGCCTCAAGATCGCGTTCCCAATCGACGCCGGGCTTAAGGTCCTTTACATCCAGCCACACGGGAACATTGCGGTTCAAAAGGTGAAAGCTTAACGATTCCGCGAAATAGTAGTCCTTGCGAGAGTAGCTGATAAATACCAGTTGATCGGAAACGGTCATAGCGTGTCGCTTTTAGCCGCTCGGTTTGTGTCGTGCAATTGGCGCTCGCTCCTGGAGGCGCTCAGATCGTCTTTACCTCTGAGGACGGCGAGACCTCGCTCGCGCGCTTCGACACCGAACTCATCGGTTAGATCGTGATCGCCCCGGGAGACTCCGTCCCAGATCAGAACCGCGGCGACAGGCTCGTGAACCGCGTTCGCAAGCGCAATGGCCTCATCGAGGATCGCGTGATTGGCCGTTGCATAGGCCTCGTCGTCCGCTCCTTTTTGGAGAATGACGAGTTCGCCGGCCGCCGCCACTTCATCGAGAACCTGGTCGTAGAGCGGGCCCCAATCGCCGGGCCTGTCGGTCACCGAGGTTTCCCGGAAGCGTCTCCGCTCGAAGGGCAGGATCACCCTTCGCCTAAGGCCGAGTTGACCTGCCTCTGATAAGGCAATCAGATCGGCTCCGCAAGCAGCGGAGGATACCAGCGCGGTCGCGCTCTGCTCAGTGAAAACCGCCCGAGTCCGCATCCTGACGCTTTCAAGATTCTCCAGTGGAAAGCTGGGCTCTTTCGCATTCGCGCTATCCACGCGCCTGCCGGCCAGCGCTATGATCATGAAAAGTCCTTCAGTCTCTTAAAATGTCGCACACAAGAGGGAACGACGATCTGAATCGCTGGCTGAGAGGAGATCATGAACAATCCAGAATGTTGGAAGGATTTGCTTGGGCGTTACCAGGAAAAACGGCCGCGGCGAATGCTGGCTGTGGATGGCGGGGGCATTCGTGGTCTCGTCGCTCTGGGGATTCTCGAGAAAATCGAGGCCCTGGTGGCTGGCAAGTCAGGCGGCCGGCTCTGCGATTATTTCGACTATATCGCCGGAACCAGCACCGGTGCAATCATCGCTGCCGGCCTCGCGCGAGGCATGACCACTGGACAGCTCATCGATTTCTATCGCTCCTCCGGGAAGGAGATGTTCGAACCCGCGCGATTGATCGAACGGATCAAGTATTTCTACACGGCGGACCCATTGAAGGCGCAGCTGCAAGCAGTGTTCGGCGAGAAAACCAATCTGGAGCCCGGCAACCTGAAATGTCTTGTACTGGTGGTCACCAAGAACGTCACCACCGATTCGCCTTGGCCAATCAGCAGCAATCCCGAAGCGAAATACAACGAGCTGGGACGCAAGGACTGTAATTTGAAGATCCCGCTCTGGCAGTTGGTTCGGGCGAGCACGGCGGCGCCGGTCTTTTTTCCGCCGGAGATTCTACCGTGGGATGCCAACGATCCTTCCAAAACGTTCGTGTTCGTGGATGGCGGCGTAACTCCGTACAACAACCCGGCGTTTTTGCTGTACCGCATGGCGACCGAGCCTGCTTACCGGCTGAACTGGGAGACCGGCGAAAAGAATCTCCTTTTGGTCTCCGTGGGCACCGGGGCGGCCGAATCGTTAGGTGCGACAGCGGCCGCGCCCAACCGAAACATCGTTTCGACGGTTGCCGGGCTGCCGGGTGAGTTGATGTACGGCATTCAGGTGGATCAGGATATCAACTGCCGCACTGTGGGGCGCTGCACTCACGGTGCGCATCTCGATCGCGAGATTCTCGATTTGGTGCCTCGCGAGAACAATATCAGTGGACCGATGGAGCAACAATATGCCGCGCCCGAGATTCCTCTTTCCACCGATTTGGGCCGCCGTTTTCTTTACGCCCGTTACAATGCAGATTTGAGCCGTGACGGCTTGGACAAGCTCGGGTTCAAAGAGATTGATGCAGCCAGCATTCAAAAGATGGATGCTGTAGAGAATATCGAAGCCCTGCTCAGTATCGGAAGGGCTGCGGGAAACAGCGTCGACCGGTCCCATTTTGGACCGTTCCTTATGCGAGATGTTTGATAGGAGATGTTTGTTTGATAGGAGATGTTTGATGGTATGAAGGCGTTCATTGTTCGTCCTTTCGGCACGAAAAGCGGTATTGACTTCGAGAGTGTCCAGAAATATCTGATCGCGCCCGCTTTAGCCGCGCTCGATATCCAGGGCAGCACGACAGAACCGTTTTTACAAGCGGGAAATATCCGCGCGGATTTGTTCCAACAGTTGCTCATAGCGGACATCGTGATTGCCGACATCTCCATTCACAACGCAAACGTCTTTTACGAATTGGGGATCCGCCACGCCCTTCAACCCAATCGAACATTCCTGCTGCGTGCCAAGATCAGGAAAGATCCCAAAGATCGCAGACCGGAGGATGAGGTGCCCTTCGACCTGCGCACGGACCGCTATCTTGAGTACGACTCGCAACAACCGGGTGACAAGTTAGAGCTTTTTACGGACGCCTTGCGCCAGACGCTGGCCAGCGACTATCGCGACAGCCCGGTATTTCAGATGCTGCCGAATCTCGAAGGGCAGGACCGGTCGCGTTTTCTGCCGGTCCCTCAGACGTTCTGCGACGATGTGGAGATTGCTTCAAAAACCAGGCAGTTGGGTCTTCTGGGCCTGCTGGCCATGGAGGCCAAGGATTTCTTCTGGGCTTCGGAGGGACTGCGCTTGGTGGGACGCGCCCAGTTCGATCTGAAGGCGTACCGCGAGGCGAAGGCAACGTGGCAGGAACTATACAAGTTGAACCCGTCGGAACCGGAGGCCAACCAACGCCTGGGGACGATTTATCAACGTCTGGGCGATCTCGACGCTTCCGATCAGGCGCTGCAGCGCGTCTTAAGCAACAAGAGTGTGACGGGTCCAGAGCGGGCCGAGGCTCTGTCGCTGATCGGGCGCAACATCAAAGATAGATGGCGTTCGTCTTGGAGAGGAATGGCAGGCGAGCGAGCTGAATCGGCGGCGCTCAATTCGCCCGATCTTCTCAAAGCGTATGAAAAATACAGGCAAGGATTCCAGGCGAACCTGGACAGTTTCTATTCCGGCTTGAACGCGTTGAGCTTGCTTACCGTCGCCATCGAATTGGCTAAGAAGCTGCCTGAGGTGTGGGGAAATCGCTTCGATACGACGCAGGAGGCAAACGCAGAGCTGGATGCTTTCGAAGTACAGCGCCAGAAGTTGACCGGCGCGGTGGGCGTTTCCCTGGATGCCTCTAAAGAAGCTTTGCAACGAAGCGGTGGCGAGGATCTTTGGGTCAATATCAGCGTGGCCGACTATCTATTCCTCACCAGTAGCCGACCTAGTAGAGTTGCATTCGCTTACCAAGAGGCGCTAGCCGGAGCGCCCGACTTCTCCTTCGATTCGGCCCACGCCCAACTGGAAATTTTCGAAAGCCTCGGGATCCTAACCGAAAAAACCACGGCAGCCATGGCGGTCTTTCAGGCGCCCGGAACGCAGCAAGAGCCTAAGCTCCCGCCAGCGCGTGTGATCCTGTTCACTGGCCACATGATCGATGCGCCGGGTAGGAACCCGCCGCGTTTCCCCGACTCTGCCAGGGGGAGCGCTAAGGAAAAGATTCGAACCGCGCTGCAACAGGAAATCGCACGTACCGAGGGCGCTGTGGTAGCGATCGCGAGCGGCGCGAACGGCGGAGATCTGTTATTTCATGAGGTTTGCGAAGAACTCAAGCTGGAGCATCGCTTATGTCTCCCGCTGCCTCCGGATTGTTTCCGTAATGAGTCAGTTTCGCCGGCCGGCCGCTTCTGGGAAGACAAGTTTGATGCGCTGCTGAGGAAGTATCCGTCGCCTCCGTGTCTGGCTTGCTCGAACGAATTGCCGCTGTGGGTTTCGGCCAAGAAGGGCTACACGAGCTGGCAGCGTGCCAATCTATGGCTGATTAACGAAGCGTTGGCCCTCAACGCCAATACTTTTAGCTTGCTTGCTCTGTGGGATGGAGTCAAGACAGAAGGGGTCGGCGGTACGTATCATATGCGAACATTGGCGCAACAATATGGCGGGGCCTTGGTCACGATCTTTACGAGTGATCTGTGCAACGCCGACTCCGCCACTGCGCAAGCGGCAACCAACGACAGCGGATGTGCGCCTCGAACGCTCGACACCGGTGCAGGCCCAGCTCTTTCCCGATAATTACCAAGCCATATTACTTCGATGGCTTCTCCTTTATGCCTTGGATCTATCGGAGCCCTTCTCGTTGGGCGCGGTACCGGCAGCACGAATGTTCATGAACCTGTTTAGCGTGTCGAACCAAAAAGGCGCTCCCAGAGAAGCGGCAATCGCGGTTAGAATCCAACCCACGAGGTGGACCGGAACCACAGTCCAGAGCCATGAAAAAGCGAGCGTGCTGAACAGGCTCCCGCCCGGAAAGGCGTCGTTATTCCATACAGCGAAAAGCTTTGAATTCGATTTTGCCTGCTGGTCGGATTGAGACCTGCAATCCGATTCATTGAGGTTCGTGCCGCGCAGATTCTGATCCCCGCAAGCTTCCAGATGATGAAAGATCCGGAACTCGCTCGTCCAGCCGGTTAAGCCGCTGAGATCAGCTTTTTGTTGCATCGTCAGCGTGGCCGTTTCGTCCGGATTGCGATTATTGGCGGCTTTTGCTTCCTCAACGATTTTGTCGCGCACCGCTGGATTAATCATCAGTTTCTGTGCAATCTGGATGGTATCGGCATTGACAAAGATCGTTACCAGGCTTGCTACGATGGCGGTCGCAATCTGGACTTTGTTCTTGTACCATCCAGAGACTCGATCCATGGAATCATTGAACCAGCCCTCGATCTGTTCTTCCACTTTCTCGACAGAATCGGCGCCATTCATCAGAAGAGTTTGGAGCGACTTTTTCGTATCGCTGTTCGGCAAGTTGTCGATGGCTGCTTTGATTTGCGCGGCTCTTTGCTCCGCAGTCCCCACCAGGGGCTGCCCTTTGGCGAGAACGTCCAGAAGAGTGCGCGTGAACGTCTGCGCCGGGACGTAGGCGGGATGCTCGCCCGGCCGAGAGAGCGACTTTATCAACGGATGGTTGTAGAAGGAATCGGAGAGGGATGTGATTTCATCCGGGTATGCTTCGCTCAGGAGCGACCGGTTGACGCGTAACAGATCGTTTCCCTTGGGCTGCTTCGCAGCATCGGCCTTGGTTTCCGGCGTGACTTTGCTAGTGTCAATTTTCTGATCGAGGCCGGGCTGGCTTAATAGCAGGTTGAGCTTGGCCGCCATTAGCACCGCCAAGTCTCCAGGCGGTTGGGCGTTCGAACTCGTCGCGAGGTCCGCCTTGCATTGATCCAAGCTCGTCTGTAAGGCTCCTTCGAATGGCCCGACCGCCTGCGTGAGCTTATCACTAGCATTACTGAATCTCTTCGCGAGCACAATCACGTTGATATCCTCGGGGCGGATCTGGTACGTGCCATCCGGCGGCGCGTGTAGCAGCCGGCGAATTCCCTCTTTCAACGTAGCGGCGCGAGTGTTGAAAAGCTGCGCGAGCCACTCGTTTACCGTAGTACACATGAGGCCCAACATTAGATAAACGAAAACCAGGCCAATCGCGACATCCAGGACGCTCGAATTCAACATTGCGCCTCCATCCTCCGTATCCAGTGTCGATGCATAATACTTGCAAAGATTATTTCCTTTTCAGCGCGAAGTCAACAAGGCCTAATCCGCGCGGCGATGATCGATGTTGTTGCGGGCAGAGGTGTGCCTGGCAACGGAAGCTTATATAATTGATTCGCTGCCGGGCAACAAGGGTGGCCGAAGGAATCCGAAGACATGCCGATATTCTCGTTGACCGACAACTTCAATAACCCCGTTACAGTACCTGTTAAGTGGGCCGCACCCTCAGCGTTGTACAAATACTTGAAATCCGAAACTTTGCATTTGGTGGTGTTCCCTGATTTCCTTCAACACAAAGACGAGTTGATTGCCCAGATCAATCCGCAGCCTTTGAACGCCCAGCTCAAAGTGGGAAATAAGTTTCAGCTTGGCGGGACGCAACCCGAAATCGACGTCACCCCGGAGGCTCAAGTCACGGTTAAGGTCAACGCAAAAGCCGGAAGCAACCTCTTCGATGACGATCCATTCGGGGTTGTTGCCACCGTAGCGGCCAATACCGCCTACGTGGGTTTGACGCTCGACGGCTCTCTTGACTTCAACGTTAGCGGATCATCAGGCGACCTTACCTTCGGGTTTGACCGCAGCAGCGAATTGAATTTGGGGTATTGGCGAGCTTTCCCCGCCAGCGGTGCGAGTCAACCAACGCTGGGCGACGCGTTAGCCGAAGCGATATCGAATTTCGTCATTCCTGGCGATTTGACCGATCTGGCTCAATTGGGGCCGGGCGATATTTGTGCGGTTTCAGGTAGTGGCAGTCTCACAGTCTCCGGCGGGGTCCAAGTCACCGCCAGTCCCAATCCACTCGCGTCGGTAGATCTGCCGCTGAACGCAGGCCAGATCACGGTCCAGGAAGGCGTGATGGCAACCCTCACCGTTTCGTTCATGATCGATGGCTCCTATCAGATCCGCGTGCGCCGGCTGGATGCGAACACCGTCGAGTTGAGTTTTCTGAAACAGCGAGGAACCACTCTCAAAACCGACCTCACTGCGTCAGGGGGCATTACCGCCGAAAAGACCGATGGCACGGACCTGATTGCTCATTGGTTGGGGGCCATCGATCCCAAGACCGACAATAGCCAGCTACTGCAGGGCGGACTGACGGCCGATGAAGCACAAACGCTGAGCGATGCGATCAAGAGCTCGATCGACCACAGCCTGCAGGCGTCCTTCGACGAGACGCTCGCGCGCATTACCGATGACCAGGCCGCCTTTCAATACCACATCGACGTGGGCGCGGCGCAGCGCGACCCGGTGGCCAACCAGGCAGTACATCGGGCGCTGGCAGGCGATCTTTCTAATTTGACCGCGCTGGAGGGTGGAATCAAACCCGACGGTACCATCGCCGCCGGAGTGAAAATGATCAGTAGCGTCTTTTCGACTTCCGTGAAAAAGGAGGTCGCGTTCAAAATCAATCTCCTGGGCTTGGTGAACGTACTATCGCTATCCGATCTGGTCCGCGGCAGCAAGGTTATCGCGGACCCGGTCACGGGCGACCTCACGATCGCCGACTCGGTTACCGGCGCCCAGATCGACGCGATTGTCGATCCTGCTAAGCGGCAAGAACGGATGAGGAAGGCCATGTTCGATTCGCTTTTGGTGACCGCCGCATACAAGGCCAGCGGCGCACTGGAATCGTTCGATCTGACGAGCCAAAGCTTCCATTTCGCGCTCAATCAGAACACCAGTGCAGGCATGATGACCGATTACCTCAACTGGCTCGCGGCGCTCAATCTCATCACACCCAATGACAAACAGCAGCTTCTCGGGCAATTTCACGGCCAAGGTCTCTCAACCTGCCTTTTGCGCACCGCCTTTACCGACGCTCAATGCCGCTCGATGTTTTTCGATGAAAACGGCGAACCGCGGCCCGAGGCATATTATTTGGAATACGGACGGCGCGCAATGATGGCGCTGCTGAACGACAAAATTGAACCCTTTGACCAATACCGCTACGCTTTGCTCGATCAGCAATGGTCAAACGCGTTGCAAGCAGGAGCATCGCCGCAACTGGCACAAGTCGCTGGGCTTACGAGCGCAAATTCGAATTATCAGGCGATCCTTGCCCAACTCATTGGCGACGTGTACGACATCACCTGGTGGGCATTCGGCATGGTGGACGCAGGAAACCAATTGCAGTCCATGATTACGTTCCTGTCCGGGCGAGACCCCGTTTCCCTGCGAAACGACCAAGCCTTCGAGTCGCAGCGCGCCGCTCTCCAGAACAAAATGGCGAAAGTCGTAGGCAGGAGCAAGGCTCGGTTCACCGAACCTTGGGGCCTGGTATCTCTTTTTTGGGCAGCCGGCTCCCAGGGAGCGTCGGCGAGGCTGGTAACCCCGACCATGACACTTCAATGGACGGCGGGAAGACGATCGGCTACGGCTAGTTGATAAAAGGAAACCGAACAAAGGAAACCGAACACGAAATCGCGCCGTGAAGACTTGATATAATTGCGCCACCGTCTGGAGGTTGAACTATGAGTAAGAAGATTGCGTATTGCGCGGATGGCACTTGGGATAGCTCCACAAGTCACACTAACGTCTACAAACTATATAAGGCGCTGATTATCAGCGCCGATCAGATGCCGTTCTACGATGACGGAGTCGGCGCCAATGGTGATCCGATCGTCAAAATCGCCGGGGGAGCGTTCGGAACAGGTCTTTGGGAAAAGATCAAGGAGGGCTATACCAAAATCTCCCACGTCTATGAAGCCGGCGATCCGCTCTTTATTTTCGGATTCAGCCGAGGCGCTTACACGGCGCGTAGCTTAGCCGGCATGATCATGGCCTGCGGTCTGCCTACTCAGGATTTCAGCGACGACATGGTCGATACTGCCTTCAATGCGTATCGCGATAAAGCAAACCGCGCAGATCTATTGAAGAAATTGTCTAACTGTAACCTCGACACAAAGCCAGATCTTACGCTGGTCGGCGTCTGGGATACGGTCGGTTCGCTCGGAATACCTTCGTGCTTCGGCGGTGTTGACCCCATTGCCTACGGCTTTCTTGACACCAGCCTGCATCCCAGTATTAAGAATGCCTGTCAAGCCCTGGCGATGGACGAGAGGCGCGCTCAGTTTCCGCCGACGCTCTGGAAGGGCCCGGCGGCGCCCGGGCAAACGCTCGAACAAGTCTGGTTTACAGGCGCTCACAGCGACGTGGGTGGCGGAGAGCCCGATGACTTGCCGGGAACGACCGCTCTATCCGATATAACGCTGGGCTGGATGATGTCCAAGGCGAGCGCTGCAGGGCTGCAGTTCGACCCCGCTGTGTTCGAACATTACACTATGCCCCTCGATCCGGAGCTAGCCCTCGATAAATTCCACGAATCGTGGAAAGTCTTCTGCGGATTCCCAAAGAGACGGACCATCGCTAAGGATGCATCCATCTCGAATAGCGTACTGATTCGCTGCGTCGATGAGTCCAGCTGGCGGCCTCAGAACCTAAGTTTTGAAAACGGTTCTCTCGCAGCGGGTTATCAGATCGTCAGCGTCGTGAAGCACCCGGAAGTAGCAGTTGCGGCCGGCGCAGGGGGGACAGCAACCGCACCGGATTAAAGAATCGCGTCAGAGCGTCTTTAAGTATTCGATCATCGCGCGCTTGTCCTCCGCGTTCAGCGTGGTGCCCCACAGGTGGCCGCCGTTGCTGTTTCCCGTGATGCTGGTGTCATAGCGGAAGCCGACGCGTTCGGCATCAGGGCCCTGCGAAACAAACCCGACTTTCACGGGGTCGAGCACGTCATAGCCGCGAAAAAAGAGCTTTGGTCTTTGAGCGGGCTCAGCCAGCAGATCCGCCAGCGTGGGAACGGAACCGTTGTGCAGATACGGTCCGCGCAGCCATAATCCTTCAAGCGGCACGTTCACGTAACCGTTTTGTTTTACGAAATGAGACAGCTTCCACGCATGGCCCGCCCCGTAATTGTTGTATGCCGTCGCGGAATTCTGAGTCCACATGTCGATCCGATGCCGGTCGGTTTGGAGCATCGGGTCGTCGACGGATTGCACATGACCGGTTTTCGCCCCGCCGACCGCATGGCAATCAGCGCACTGTTGCGTGTAGATCTGTTTACCGCGCGCCGCCAGCGTCGAATCCACGGGAAGCGGAAATTTCGGCGGCTGCGCATAACTGATGTAATGCAAGACTCTCTTCAGGCTCGATTGCGTCGGAGATTTCTTCCAATCCTGATCGACCCACTCGGGCGGCGTTCCATCGCCGATCGCCGAAGAGATGACCACTTCCTGCAAGTTCGTATTTAACCCATCCCAGTGGAACGAATAGCCCTCGTGCGCGCCCAAATTCCAGAGCGGAACCATATCCGAATTCCCGATACTGCCATCCACTGGTTGGTTCAGTACCCGATATTTAACCGGATTGAACGGATCGATGCGCCCGTTTCCCCAGGGAGGATTGTTTTTCATCCAACCGTATTGCTGGTATTCATTCTGCTGCCTCAGCAGCGTAAGCTTCGTAAACGGAATCAGGGCGAACCGGTACGCCAGCTGGTCGAGCGGCGATAACGAGTAGTTCTTTGCAATCTCGGCCATGATGGTGCCGGAGTTGAAGCGCGGATCCGCCGCGCACGCGAACAAAAATCGCAAATAGTCCTGGGGACTGGTGGTATGGCTCGGTGCCGCCGGCACCACTATGGGCTTGTCGCTCGCATGTACGCGATAGGTCGCCGTATGGCAAAATGCACAGTTGATTCCGACGCGTTCGATGCCGATGGTTTGCTTTGAAAAACCGATTGGCAGGTCGCGGCCTTCCTGGGCCACGATGCCGAGCGACTCATATCCCCCTGCATACGGCAGCTTGTCCGGAAAAATGCGCGGCAGCACCAGCCAGATCCAATATGGCACGCCCGCGGTGGCTTCAGTACCGATCGAGCCATAGAGAAAGTGCTCTTCTTCGGAAGCGAAATAAGGAGGCGCCAGAGTGCGGAAAAACTCGTAGTACGTGAGGGCGGCGCCGATGACGACCAATACAATTACAATCGCCAATAGACGCATCTTCCATCTGCCGGCGCCCAGCGGGGGCAGGTTGGTTCCGGGCGTGGCGTCCGCGATGTTTCTCCCCTCCGCGCCGCCATGAATCGTTATTTCCGCTTCCCGGATCGCCAGTGTCAGCAGGATGAATTCAGGTACGAAAAACGTCAAGTCAAACAGCCCGAACATGAAATAATCGCGATTGAACAGGCAAAAGAAAATCCCTCCCGCCAGCCGCGCCAGCACCGCCAGCCATGCAACTGGCCGATAGCGCAGCGGATTGGTCGCCGGGATGTAAAACAGGCTCAGAAGCATCAGCAGCAGGGCCGCGAAACTCGGCCACATCCCCGGCGATGCCGAGGGCAGCGAGAACATCGCGAGCATTTCGTCGGGCAGGAACAACGTCGGCAGCGCTAACGCGAAATTCGCGAGAACGCCCAGCCAGACCACCCGCCCGAACCAGCTTGCATACTTGTTCATAAGAATACGAAGGCTATAGCGTCTTCATGAACTCGATCAGATCCAGCTTCTGGTCGCCCGGCAGCGTCGTTCCCCACAAATGCCCGCCATTGCCATTGCCTGGAATCGTCGTGTCGTAGGAAGAGCCTGCCGCGCGGGCCTCCGGCGTGTCATACACGAAGCCGGCCTTCCGTTGATCGTAAACGTCATAGCCGCGCACGAATTGCTTGGGACGATTCGCCGGAGCCTCCAGCAAATCCATCAATGTCGGGACGGAGCCATTGTGCAGATATGGCGCCCGTGCCCAAACCCCGTCGAGCGGCTGATTCGCATATCCGTCTGTCTTGCTGAAGTGTGTAAACCGGTATTGGCTTTCCGGGTAGAGATTCGCCTGATTGACGCAAAAAATATACGTATACGAATTCAGGCGATAAGGGTCGGTATTCACCGAAGCAAGCGGTTCCACCGTTCCCGTTTTGTTACCTCCGAAACTATGACATCCCGCGCATTGCTGCTCGAAAATCACCTTGCCTCGCATGCTTTTGGCCTGATCGACCGGGAACGGATATCGCGGGGGCTGCAAAGTCCAGATCCAATCGTGAATTCGCTGCAGGCTCGCGTGGTCCACCGTGACGGGCGTCACTCCCGCACCGAGGGAAGCGCTCAAGTTTCGTTCGTCGACAGAGGTGTTGTTTCCGTCCCAGTGCAGATGCATTCCCTCTCGCGGCTGCTGGTTCCACAGCGATGGAAAATCGGACGCGCCGATTAACTCGTCGTGTGGCAGTTGGTCCAAGGTCCAGTTGAACTGCAACGCTTTATACGGATTGAAGGTATCTACACGGCCACGGCCCCAGGTCGGCAAAGACCCGCTGAGCGCGTAGCCCATCCGGTTCTGCAACTCGAGCGTTTGCATCTTCAGCCTTTGAATCAGACCGACGTGCAGCAGAAGTTTCTGCATCAGACTTACATGTTCGCCGCTCTCTTCGGCCTTTTGAATCACGTTGCCCGCCGTCAGCCGGTCATCGAGGCTGCACGACAAAATGAATTGGAATAACCGCTCAAGATCCAGTTGGTGCGCGGGCATGCCCAGGAGAATCATGGGTTGGCTATCGGGCCTTTCCCGCACGGTTCCCGTATGACACACGGCGCAATTGAGACCCACCTGCTCGGTGCCCAAACGCCATCGTCGTGAAACGCCGATCGGCATATCGTGATTCTGCTCGAACACCAGCCCTAGCGACGCGTAGCCGCCCGGCAGTTTGTCGGGGCAAACTTTCGGCAGCGTTTTGAAGACCAGGTAGGGCGGAAGAACGCCGCCTACAGGATCGAAAATCGTTCCTCCCGGCTCGCTCCCAATGGATCCGTACTTGAAGTGCTCTTGAATATCGGAGTATTGGCGCGTCCGATCCCGGCCGAAATACCACGCCAGACAAATGACGATCAGGGCGAGCAGAGCCACTGCCGCGAACAGCGTCAACCCGCGAGCGCGATGCTGCCATTCGTCCACCGGGCTGGAATAGACCTCGTCGACCAGATTTCCTTCGGCGGTCTTGATGATCATTTCGTCGGGCATGCCGTGACGCTCCTCATTACGTCGCTGAGAATTGCGACGGATGAAAAACTTCCAGGATTTTCGCCACCATGGCGTCATGGTTGCCGTTGAACCGCCGCACGTCATAACATCCCAGCGGATTCACGATCGCATTTACCAAGCAACGATTGCAGAACGAACAGGGATTGTCCGGCAGATCTCTCCCCGATTCCAAAATCTCCGGCAGGTTCCGATTGGCTATCAGCGGCCGCGCAATAGATACGGCATCCGTGTAGCCTTCTGAGATCACCCGTCGTATCACGCGCCCGTCTTGATACCCGCCTGTATTGATAATCGGAACACTGACGTTCTTCTTTATTTCTTTGGAGTACTGGGAGCTAACCGCTTCGACCGGATGATCTTTCTTCATTCGTCCCCAGAAAAAAGAGAAGATGGGGCGCAACAGCCTGAAGTGGAACATCGTGTAGTTGAAGTACCCCAACACGCCGCTCGAGATCATGCTGCCGTACCACCAGTTCAGTTCGTCCGGCGGAAAACCGCCGGGTGGAAGTAGCGGGTGCGGGAACATGCTCCCGATGGAAGTGTGGATCGCGTCCACGCCTGCTTCTTCGGCCCACTTGGCTACCTGAATTCCCTCTTCGATGGTGTTGCCCTTCTTCTGCCATGGGTAGAGCGCGTTCCCGAAATCCACCGCATTCAGTTTCGCTTGCAGGTGATAATCCATCCCTACTTCTTTGCGGATGGCCTGAATAATCTCAAGCAGAAACGCCGCGCGATTCCGCAGGCTCCCACCATATTCATCCACGCGATCATTGATTGCCGAACTCAGGAACTGCGTGATCAGATATCCGTGCGAAGCATGCAGCTCCACACCATCGAGGCCTGCTTCGCGCGCGCGGCGGGCACCATCCGCGAAGTATTGAATGGTGTCTTTGATCTGTCGCGACGTCATGGCTTCGCACAGCAGCCCGTGGAACGTATCCATGCGGCTGGTCGACGATAAGCCCTTTCTACGGAAATTTTCAATTCCCGGGTTGTCCCGCTGTCTTCCTCCATGGCTCAATTGCATTAAAAACTTGCAGTCATGCCGATGCACCGCTTCACCCACCGCTCGCCAGAAAGGAATCTTGTCGTCGGAGTCGATCATGGCGTAATTCGGCAGAATCCGGCCCCGGATATGCACCGGAACAAATGACGAGATAATAGCGCCCACGCCACCGCGCGCGAACGACTCCTCCCAATTGATGCGCGTCTGCGTTCCCGATCCGTCGTAGTTGTCGAACCGGCCCGATACGTTGGAGCGGAACAGCCGGTTCTTAACCGTCAGGTTGCGGAACTTCAGCGGCTGAAAAATAACGTCTTGATCCATAGGCGAAGACCGACCTCCGCTAAAACGTCTTCATGTACTCGATCAGCGCCCGCTTCTGATTCTCCGCTAGGTCGGCGCCAAACGTGTGCCCGTGGTCTTGAATGAAATCGGGCGATTGATTCCGTGCCAGCAGCAATGGCAGAAAAGCGTCAAGTTGCTTGTCGTATTGGCCTTGGTTCTTCAATGCTTTTACCAGATGCACCAGCAAATCGGGATGTTCATTCAGCTGTTTCAGCGTTTCCAGCAACGGGCCCGGCTGCACCGCTTCATAGACGTTGATGTTGGCCAACAGATCGACCGGAGTTCCGGCCGGAATGCGAATCGTAAGCGCTCCCACGTTCAGAACCGAATCGGTCCCGGTCACTTTCATGGTGGCCAGACCCTTGCGCTTTTCCGGCCATAGAAGCTTTTCGACAGCATCCTGATATGCATCGATTCGCCCTTTCACCGACGGATCGCCCGTAAACGTGCCGAGCATATTGTTATGAAAGAAGGGGGCCGTCGCCCACACGTTGATCAAGGATGGCGTGCGGTAGTAGCCGCCACCCCCCTGCGGAATCTGGTATGTGATCTTCTTGGTCTGGTCGAACGGATTTGCGAGCAGCAGTTGGCCCGGCGTGGGCAGTTGTTTGAAGGTCACCGACGAGAAATTCTGCCAGATGTGGCCGCTGTCCGGATTAGTGCCAAGCGCACGATCAGAGTTCGTTCCAATCGCCATCCGCGGATCGCTCGACACCAAGGGATACCGATCGTCGTCCGATAGAAAATTATTGGTCAGGAAGTCCGGCGTCTTGACCAGCTTCACCCACGCGGCAGCGGCTTGAGGGGAATGCTTATCCAACCCCCCTTGAGTCACTTCCGGCGGCAGTTTGCTGGAATGACAGCGCGCACACTGGTCGGCAAACATCGTTTGGCCAAGTTCCAGCACCGCCGGGTCGGTGCTTATGTAAGCCGGTCCACCGGGCGCGTTTTTCAAATAATAAGGCTGATTGGCATCCAGAAAATTCGCGGCATTGGTCATCCGCGCCGCGGTCAGTTGCCAATCTACGCAATCCTGCTGCGCTTTATTGAGGTCGAAAGGATGCTGCACGGTCGGATTCTTTGCGTCGGAACTTAACGGGAGAGGCCTGAGAAGTCCCATATAAGTGTCTTCCAGACTCATCCGGTAATCGGGACAAGTGCCAATGTTGACGTACACGCGCAACGCAGCGCCCGCGGGCCCGATCGAGTCCGAACCGTCCTTGAGAATGTGCGGGACTTCCTGAGTGGTTCCGTCATTCATGATCTCGGCGTGCTTAGGCCGTGCCGAAAGGATGTACCAGATCGAGTTGATCGCATTGGGATTGTTGATAAAGTCGGTGCTGATACGGCTCGTATCCGAGGTTCCGGGCTGTTGCGTATCGAAGACCCAGTATATAAAATTGCGTTTCGTCAGCCGTCCCTTGAACATCTCGCCTTCATGCAAGTATTGGTTGCCGATAGCAGGCGCAAGGTTTTCCCATTGTGGGTTTTCGGGATCAGCCGGCGGTTTGGTCGGATTGAATGAAATATGACAAATACCGCATGCCAGGCCGGCTACATAGGGAGGTTCGATGCGAGGGTCGAAATTAAGGAACTTGTTCGCGTTCCATACGGCTGGATTGAAGTCGGGGTTAGGGAAGAGGCGGATGCCCATGATACCGCTCGAATAGGGGTCGGAGCAGTCGTCCAGTTTCAGACCGTATGCGTCGGGCTTGGCGGCCGCTTTGCATCCGGGATCGTTAATGACTCCCAATGTCTTAAAGCGCTGAGCGCGTGGCGTGCCAGTAACGTAGCGTAGCAGCGCTACATCGATCGGCAGATCGGAAACTTTAGATACGAGCCACAGCTTCTTCTCCGTCAGACGCCAGAATCGCGGGTTCCCGCGCGCATTCTCCGGACCTCCTGTGTTGCGCAAAGGGTCGCCGCCCGGCCACAGATACCAGGTGCACGCCCCCGCTTTCTGTTGGTCCGTGAGATAGTAACCATAGTGATCCGGCAGGCTTCCCGGAATCCCGTCGCAGGTCTGCGTAAAATTCGCAAATCTCACTTTCGGATCGGGATATTTCGATGAGGAATTGTTTTGGTCCGGACACCCTATCGAGAACACGGCGAGCGCGACCGTGAATGCCAGCAGGCCGCGCTGTACAGGCTTTTCGCGTTTGATTCTAGCGATCAAACTTAGTTCTCCGATGCCAAGGATCGTTGCCCAAGAGGCTGACTCTGCAACGCGCTTTTGTTTCGATCAAAGAGCGCTCGCACGCCGCGCTTGGTTCACGTATTGATTGCGGATAATTCTAACTCTTGCTTGCACCGAAAGCAACACTTAAATTTGGGCCTTATTGTTGGACTATTCCGCGGGCATTCCCGTGGCGCAAGGAACTGCTTGCGTTTCTGAGATTTGGAGTTCACTGTGAATGCCTCAGCCGAACGCGACGGTACAAGGATGATGGGTCCCAGGCGCGATTGCGCGGTCAAAGAAAAGCTTGCTGTGCGGCGAAAAATCGCATAACGTATACAATGAATCGCGAATGTTTCCACGAATTTGTGATCGATCTGAACGGCTGGCTTGGAGGATGCGCGTCGGGACCGCTGGCTGTGTCCTGACCCTCTTCATTTCGATTCCGGCCGTGAGTCAGGCGCGCGCCCACCCGCTCAATAGCATCTTTGGTGTCTACGGACAGCCTGCGCCCGGTCACGATTCCATCCACGTGACCAAAGAAACCGACGACCAGATCGGCGTGGACCTTAAACTATACTACGCCAACGGTCACACTTGTCGTCTGAGCAAGGAAGGCAAATGGAGCCAGGATCACGTCGCGATCGTGGCCGAGGGCTTGGATGCGAATCGTCCGTGCAGGTTGAATCTGTTTTTCGAAAATGATCGCGTTCTGCTTAAAGACGAGGGGTTCCAGTGCGCGCCGGTCTATTGCGGGACACGGGGCAAACTGGACCATGCGAGCTTGCCCAAGTTCAGCCCGGGACACAAGTGAGGATACGTCATGTTTCCATCGGTCCAATCCAGTTTTCCGGCATTTAGCGCCAGGTTTGAAGGCCGGGTTCCATTCATGTACCTGGACGTCAAGGGCCTTGTGACGGTCGGCGTCGGCAACCTGGTCGACCCGGTGGAAGCTGCTCAGACTCTCTCTTTTTGTTTCAAGAACAGAACAGGAATTACGGCTCCGGGATCTCCCGCCACCCCGGATCAAATTGCCAGCGAGTGGCAGACGCTTAAGAACAATCCGGATCTTAAGACTGCGGGTTACAAAGCCTGCGAACCCATCACTCAATTAGAACTGAGCGACGCTGCCATAGATTCATTGGTATTAGACCGGCTCACGAAGAACGAAAGCTTCTTGAAACGTCAGCCGTGGTTCATTGGTTTCGACACTTGGCCCGCGGATGCCCAGTTGGGATTGCTAAGCATGGCTTGGGCGATGGGGCCTGCCGGTCCCGGAGGGTTTCCAAACTTTCGCACAGCATGCCAAAGACTTGACTTCAACACGGCGGCATCGGAATGTAAGATGAACGAAGCCGGCAATCCGGGCGTGGCCGCACGAAACCAAGCCAACTTTACTTTGTTCTCAAACGCAGCCATCGTGGTCGCCGGCGCAACGCGAACTGGCATGCAATCACCAACGCTGTATTATCCGCGAGTGCTAACCGCGGCTGATATTGCTTCTGCTGCGTCATCGTCCGGCAACACGGACTGAGGTTCGCGAGACATTATATATGGCCTTCGACCCTGCGTTCGCACATGACGTTCTGATTCCTCTGAACACTACTGCGTATCAACTCTCCTGGGAACAGCAGCTGACATTCCCTCCTGGCTGGCAGCAAACGGGCATCGTCACTGTGGATCAGTCCGTCATCAATCATGAAACGGCATCAGGACTGGCGAAAATCGTCATCTCCGAAGACAGCGATTGGGGCGTCGTCGCCCGCAAGGACTCCATTTCCGTGATCGCCATCCGCGGCACGGATACACAGCACCAGTGGCTTGAGGACTTCGAGGCCATCGCGCAGCCAGTGCCCAACGGACCCTGGTGGATGCATCATGGATTTAACGATGTGTGGAATTCTATCGCGCCGAGTTTGCAGAAGGCGTGGGACACAGCATCTTCGGCCAACGCAAAAGTCTACATCACCGGCCATAGTCTTGGTGCTGCAATTGCGCTGATCATGGGGATTTACCATCCCGAGGCCTTAACCTGGACGTTCGCGGGCCCAGCCGTGTTCTCGCCCGTTCACGGAGTTCCACCTTCAGCCAACGTTGTACGGATCGTAAACCCCAGCGATCTGGTTCCGAAAGTTCCCATTCCGCCTTTGTATCAGCACATCGGGCAGGAGGTCGATGTCGTGGGCGCGGCCGACCAATTCGATTTCGCATTGCAGCATTCTCTCGATACTTACGCCGCAGGATTGGCGAAGCTGGCGGGACACTGAGTCCGGGTGAAAGCGGCCCTGTGTGCCGCTACAACGCCCGGAGAGAACTCTTGGGCGCGGATTTGATAGATGTTACGGGCGTTGCGCTGGCCGCTGCTTCGAAAGGAACCCGGCGAAGAACTCCTCTTTGGCTTTGTCTCCCGCAATGCTGATCGGCGCAGTATTGTCGCCAAGTTCCATGGTCATGCCCGGTTTTTCGCCGACGGAAGGCCAACGGGGAAGGCCCTTGCCATTGGGATCCCCGGTCGCCGCAAAATTGGCCCAGTATGAGGACAACATCTCGGCGATGCTGCGATCAGCATCCGTAAAGGGACGGTCGGATTTGGCAAGCGAGTTGAATACATACGGAACCTCCGAGGTATGGAAGGCGCCATACTTATCGGCATCCGGCCCAGGCAGCGTGTGATCCCAGTAGTACGTGTAGGCTTTGGTTTTCGCAGTTTTCGCTCGGTTCAGGGCCCACAGATACATCGATGTGCGCATCTGATCTCGCGCGCTGTCGTTCTGCGACAGCCCAGCTTGGGCGTTGGAACTCGCGGGGTATAGCTTCAGGAACGCGCCGGACATATCGCCGTAGCGTTGACGTGCATTCTTTTCGAATGCCTCCACGCTGACATCGGGATGCGGCACGCCTCCTCCAAGATCGTCTTTGTTGCAGCCGGTCAACTCCGGAACATCGTTTTGTTTCCCCTGAGCGAAGATCTCGTTGGGTGAGGCCGGCAGCAAATGACCGTCAACCACAGGTCCAAAACGTACGGCAGGACCGCCCCCGGCAGTCGGAACCGGTGTTATCAGATCCTTCCAGGGAGCCGCCCTCAGCTCCGCCAGGGAATGCAAGCCCTTCGTCTCGGCTAAATGAACGCCGTCTTGCTCCTGCTCGGCCAGTGTGCGCAAGTTGGACACAATATTCGATCCGCTCTCCTCAATGGCCCGCGCGAAAAGACCTTTGGCAATCGGCGATGCGACTAGAATGTGAGCGTCGCCGGCGCCGGCAGATTGTCCAGCGATCGTTACCCGGGCCGGATCACCGCCGAAGGCCGCGATGTTTTCATGCACCCACTTCAGCGCCGCCAACTGGTCGAGAATTCCATAATTACCCGAAGTGTCCGACTCCTTGGTCAGCTCAGGATGCGTGAAGAAGCCGAATATCCCCAGGCGATAATTAATAGTGACAATCACGAGTCCCTTCTTCGCCAAGCTCTCGCCATCGTAAACGGGCACAGCGGCGCTGCCCTCTACGTTGCCACCACCGTACATCCAGAGAAACACCGGCCGTTTCTCACCGGCGGATTTGGCGGGAGTCCATATATTTAGATACAGACAGTCCTCGCTAATCTCGCCATGGGTCATGAACTCGAAGGTCCAGGGTTTTCGCTCCGGGACAACGTTCTGAATGCAGCGAGCGGAAAACTGATCCGTCTTTCGGACTCCTTGCCAGGGAGAAGGGGGGCGGGGCGCCCGCCAGCGCAGGTCGCCCACTGGCGGCGCCGCGTACGGGATGCCTTTGAATACTGCGCTGGAAGAACTACTCGATCTATCGCCAGAAATCAGCCCGCCTTTGATCTTCACGGGCTGCTGGATCGCAGCGGCAGACGGTAGCGCCGCCAAAGCCACCGCCAGAAAAACATGGGAGAGCCGTCGATTCATGGTGTCGTACCTTTCGGATTTCATTTCCCCGCGACCGTCATTATAACTACAGCAAGCGCCCAGAGCCCGACGATGCTGCCAACTGCATCAGCCGGCAAACCTCACAGTGGATGGAGATCGATGCCTGGCGCATTTAACGTAAGCGCACCGGCACCATCAGGCTCCACTGGTGAAGGCTGTGGTTTGCTCCATCGTGCCTTCCGAGAATCGTCGCAGCTAGTGCGGAATCCTGCCAGAAGCTTTCGGCGTGTAGTCACGCACCTTCGCGGAAGCCGGCGGATTGGCGGGCTGCAGCGTGCCACCTTCGGCAAGGATTTTCATGTTCTCGAGCACCCACGTGAACGTCGCAGCCACCAAGTGGGCTGCTCGTTTCTCGATTGGGAGCGGGCGAAAGATGTGACTCTCGTGGTCATGTGACCGAGTATCGTCAAAGGCAGGTTTAGACCGCGTGAACACTAACGCATGTTCTTCATGTACTTCATCCACGGATACCACTCCTGCCAATGCGACCTTAGCCCATCACCGTCGACACGTTTGAATTCAATCCGGTAGTAATGCAGCGGTACGTCGCCTTGGTTCAGGATCGAATGCGGTGCTTGCGGTCCAACGGTTGTACACGTCGGCGCTGTCATGTTGAAAACGCTCGGTGCGGGACCGCGCCCGGCGCCTTGGCCGTTTAGCGGAGTGTTCGGATCGAGCTCCGTGTCGACAATTTTGCGCGGATCCGGGACTGTATCGAACGCCAGTACCGAAGCGTAAGGATGGCCATGCATGGGTGTGGTTTCGCCAGGTCGCACAGTAACTTCAAGGAGCCGCACATGGCCGTCTTCGTACAGAAGTTGATAGTCATCGGGCGCAGCGAGCACCGCATCGTAAAGGCGCGAATAGGGCCACTCCTCCGACAGGTGCGGACCGAGAGCCGGGCCGGGCGTGAGATTTCGCACCGGCTTCGGGGGTTTCAACATCCACGGATACCACTGTCTCCAATTACTGCGCAGTCCTTCTGCATCCAGGCGCCGGAACTCGATCCGATAGAAATGGACCGGCACTGCGTTGTGATTCAGCGGCCGGTGCGGGCCTTCGGGCGGCGCTGTGGTGCAACGCGGGAATTCGTATCCGGCGGGCGGGCCACCGTCGCCCCATCCTTTACCCGACCACGGGCTGTTGGGTTCGAGGTGCGAATCGTCCAGCGCGATCCCGGCCCCTCGAGCCGATCCCGCGACTCCAGGTGCTCCCACGCCAGTATCACGCGCGAATACCGATGGGTAAGGATGCCCGTGCATTTTGACGTCGAGTTCCGGTGGGTTCGCCACTTCCAGAAACATTACGTGCTCGTTCTCAAACAGCACGCGGTGAACGTCCGGATCTGCGATCTCGGCGTCATAGGAGGCCGGATATGGATAGCCTCCCCACGGCGTCCGCGGATACTCTGACGGCGACTGGCTATAGGCGGGTGTCATGCAAGAAAATCCATAGATCACAAGCAGTCTCGCGCACGCCATTCGTATTTGCACTTCTATCATATTTAGCACTATCGAAGATCATTTGTTATCATTCACCGATGATGCGCGGTTCGCCTCCCGCCATTCCGCCGTGGCTCGCGACGCTGTTGTTTCTGTTCACCGCCGTACCGGTAATCCCTGCCCAAACGTTTTTGCCGGGCACGAAGCCGCTCACTTTTGAAGGTGACCCTGCGGCTGGCATGGTGGACGCTATTCATGCTTTTCTACTACGTGAGACGGCGGCATCGGTGGAAAGGCGCGCTGCGCTTCAAACATCCGACGTTGCTGCACGCCGCGAGAGGTTCCGCCGCATCATAGGCGCCGTGGATGTCCGCGTTCCATTCAACGCGTTACAACTGACGGCTACGACCGCCGTTCCAGCCGAGGTAGCCAGGGGTAAAGGCTATCGTGTGTTCGCGGTTCGCTGGCCGGTGTTCGGCGACGTCGAAGCGGAAGGGTTGCTGCTCGAACCCGAAGGTCCACCGAAGGCCAGAATCGTAGCCATTCCAGATGCCGGCTGGTCGCCGGAGATGCTCGCCGGAATGGCGCCGGGAGTTGAACAGTCCGCACAGTTCGCGCGCCATCTCGCCGAGAACGGCTGTCAAGTCATCATCCCGGTACTCATCGATCGGAGCGACACGTGGTCCGGCATTCCGGGCGTGGGGATGACGAATCAATCCCACCGCGAGTGGATCTACCGCATGGCATTCGAGACAGGCCGGCACATCATCGGCTACGAAGTACAGAAGGTGCTCGCGGCCATCGATTGGTTCGCGCACGAGAACGCCGAACGCGCCGCGCCGATCGGAATTGCCGGGTATGGCGAGGGTGGCCTGTTGGCGCTTTACGCGGCGACCCTCGATCCGAGGATCCGCGCCGTGCTGGTCAGTGGGTATTTTCAATCGCGGCAGGAGCTGTGGCGGGAGCCGATTTACCGCGACGTGTGGGGATTGCTCACGGAATTTGGCGATGGGGAACTAGCCGGGATGATCGCGCCCCGTGCCCTCATCGTAGAAGCGAGCCGGTTCCCCGACGTTGCGGGTCCGCCTCCCGCCACGCCCGATCGGAAGGGCGCGGCGCCCACAGGCCAGATCACGACCCCGCCGCTCGATTCGGTTCGGAGCGAGGTAGGCCGTGCCCGCGCGGCAGGCAATGTTCAGCTGGTTGTCAGCGGCGCGGGACACGGCGCGCCCGGATCGAGAGAGGCGTTGAGTGGGCTGCTCGAATCGCTCGGGGTTTCTCTCTCGCAGCTTTCTACTGGAGATCCTCCGAAGGATCTTCGTAGAAATTCCGATTCGTCCCCCCGGCTTCACCGCCAATTCGACCAACTCGTCGCGCATACCCAAGCTCTGGTCCGCGCGTCGGGCCAAAAACGGGCGGACTTCTGGTCAAAAGCCGACGCATCGTCGCCGGAGGCCTGGAGGCAGACGACAAAGCCACTACGCACGTACTTTTGGGATGAGGTGATCGGACGGCTTCCCGATCCGAGCGTGCCAGCCAACCCCCAAACGCGGATGATTTTCGACGAGCCAAAATTTCGCGGTTATGAAGTGATGCTGGATGTGTGGCCCGGAATCTTCGCTTACGGGATTCTGCTGGTTCCCAAGGATATCAAGTCTGGTGAGCGGCGGCCCGTAGTGGTCTGCCAGCACGGTTTGGAGGGATATGCGCGGGAGGTGGCCGATCCTAAAATCGATTCGTCGTACTACCATCGGCTCGCGGTCCGGCTGGCAGAAGAAGGATTCGTGACGTTCGCGCCCCAAAATCCCTACATCGGCGAGGATCGCTTCCGGCTGATCCAGCGTCAAGGTCATCCGCTGAAGCTGTCGCTGTTCTCATTCATCCTGGGGCAGCATCAGCGCTTGCTGGAGTGGCTTGCCGGCTTACCGTTCGTCGATCGCGATCGCATCGGCTTCTACGGACTTTCGTACGGTGGCAAGACTGCAATGCGCGTACCGCCCCTGCTCGACGGCTACGCACTCTCAATCTGCTCGGCGGACTTTAACGAATGGATCTGGAAGACGACCAGTACGGACTCACGCTACAGCTACATGCTGACGCGCGAATACGACATGCTGGAATTCGACTTCGCGAATGTAGCAAATTATTCCGACTTGGCGAACCTAATGGCGCCCCGGCCGTTCATGGTGGAGCGCGGCCATCATGATCCCGTGGCGCCGGACGAATGGGTGGCTTATGAGTACGCCAAAGTACGCCGCTTTTATTCCCGGATGGGCATTCCGGACAGCACCGAAATCGAATTCTTCAACGGCCCGCACACTATTCACGGCGTCGGTACGTTTGACTTTCTGCGGCGACAGCTGCAGTGGCCACGATAACTCCTGCGTCTCAACCGACTGACCACCGCGACGGAAATCAGTCCAGCGAGACTCCATTCATGATTACGCCGAGCAGCCCCACTAGCCCGGCGGACAAAATCGGCATCCAGCGCATCCGTGGGACGCGCCTTCTTTTCGCGCGGGGGCGCTTTCTTTTCGCGCGGGGGCGCTTTTTTTTCGCGCGGGCTCGGGAAGTACTTTCTTGCCGGATAGAACCATCACACCTATATCGAATGGCGATTTCGTCATAGTCGAAAGCACCTGCTCTGAGCGCTGCGCTGGTGGACGGATGGCGCGAAAACCTCATTGCAGCGGGAATCGATAGCTGGTGCAATGGGCTGTTCTCAACAGGAATCCTGCCGCTTCTGGACACGGCCGTTCGCCCGGCCAGCTCCGAATGCGCGTGGTCCAAGCTTGTCGCCAGTCCACCGCTCATTTTCTGCTAAACGCTGTTTTGCACGGCCTAATTGAGAGCATTAGTGATCTGGAAGTACTCGTTTGGCTGTGCCAACGCACTGCTGATGAGCTTATGGAAGAGCGGGCAGGTTTTCTTGGCTCCCGACTTGGGTCTAGCGAAACTGCGACGTCGCAACTCTATTTCGAGGATTACATCGTTCATGAACCGTTGCCGCTCCACTTCAGAATTGTGGGCGCAAGCTCTTCAGTGCGTTCGCGGCGTCGTGGAATCGGTCCTTGATCTCAGCGTCGTCAGCGTTATCGCTTCTTGCTAACAGCCAAGAGTTGAACATGGTTGCGCCGGTCAGGGTCAGTGTCGTGGCGTACCCGTACATGTGGTGAGCACGCGGATCGACGGTCAGCATGAATGATCCGTGGTTGATCCCCTTGTCTCGGCTATTCTGCCACTGGCCAACGATGGTGTTGCCGTCCATGAGACGACCGAGGGCGCTGTATGGGTCGCCTATAGGGCTACTCTCGCAAGAGATCAAGACACCTCCCCGTGTGGACACGACGTGCACATCCTCGATTACTTGGGTGTGGCTTCGGTCGGCCGACATCCGGTAGGTGCATTTCCAATTGCCAGAAAGAGCGGGACTGCGATCTGCAAATACCATCTTACGGACTGCTTCACACGCTGGTTTCACGGCTCTGTCTGGCTCCTGCGCGGCCAGGCTACTGTCATAGGTTGCGAAAGCTATGCCTGAGAAGTCCGACGGAGTCTTCACAGCCGCCTCCATGATGATGAAAACATGTTCCCGGCCCATGATTCCCAACGCGAGCCCCGTTTCGAGTACGACGTTGTCGCGCGTCGATGGTGACACTAGCCCTTTGCTTTCAGTGATATCGTCGGATGCCCACATGAAAATTGAAAAGTCGAACTTAGCAAAGGTCTGTAAAAGAATATCGAGATAGCTTCTGGTTTCGATGAAGACCTGCTCATGCCACACCGTCACTTCCGCGCCGTCATGACTAAGACGACGTTTCACAGCCTCGGCGACTTCAAGGTGTTTTTGAGAGGAACCGACGAAAACAGTCGGTTTGTACGCCCCCGATATTTCAGCATTAGGTGGAAAACTCACGGGATCAGGCCCTCTAAGTGCCGTTCGACGCCGTTTACAACCCATCGCATCATTTGAACGATGCTTGTATATGGAGAAAAGTTGAACGAACCCTTCGATTGGCCCTCGCGGCCGCCAGTCGGCTCCACAATTCTTTCGGATACGACACCCATAAAAGAGCATACCTTATCACTTGCGGAAGGTTCGGCACATTTGTCAAGGTCGCCGTTTATCGAGGAACAAATCGGGTCGCTTGACGGCCTGGACTTGACTCGGTGCGAAGCTGCGCAAGTACGGATCGGCCCTAGCGCCGGTGCTTTGACGCTGCGCGGAATCCGATACTGAGCTGGGTAGCGTGACGAGTTGATTAGTATTGGGAAATCCCCTTCGCTGTATGAATCAATCCTTGGGGACAAGGGCTGTTCTCGCCAGTAACGGCTGGGCCGACCATGTGCGGCAACTTTGTCCGGCTTGCGACTTCGCGGCGATTTGGAACGAGATAATATAGTCGCACACGGGATTCGAGCCCAGAGGCGCTCAGGAGGAAGCCGAAGTGGATCGACGCAAATTCATAAAGGCGGCTACCGCAGGGACTGTTGCCATCGCCAGCGCCGCAACAGATGCCCATGCCCAGAAATATTCCGTCCCCATTATCGACACGCACGTACATTTGTATGACCCCACGCGCCCTCAAGGTGTGCCATGGCCGAGCCCTCAGCAAGCAAGCATTTATCGCACTTTCCTGCCTGCGGATTACCGCCGGATTGCAGAACCCTTCGGCGTGGTAGGCATGATCGAGACCGAGTGCAGTCCTTGGTTGGAAGACAATTACTGGGTTCTGGATGTCTCCGCCAAAGAGACGATTGTGGTGGGGGAGATCGGCGATTTGTTTCCCGGAAAGCCGGATTTTGGCGAGCATCTCTCACGGTTGCACAAGAACCCTCTGTACCGAGGCATCCGGTTCGCTTATTTGTGGGGCCGGGATGTCGCGGAGGAGATTCAAAAGCCGCAAGTGATGGCCGATCTTCGACTGCTGTCCGAGGCGGGGCTAACCCTGGATTCGGGCGGTGGCCAAAAAGATGTCCCGAACCTGCTGCGAATCACCGACCAAATCCCAGCCCTCCGGATTGTGATCAATCACTTGCCGGGCGCTCCGATCCCCGACGAACCGGCCGCCCGCGCCGCCTACCGGCAAGGACTTCGAGAACTCGGAAAACGCTCGCAGGTGTATGTGAAGGTCTCCGAAATCTTTCAGCGCGTCGATGAGAAAGGCCGCCGGGTGACATCGGGCGGACGAATCCCGCGTGAGTTGAGCTTTTATCGTCCACGGCTGGATGAAATCTGGGAGACCTTCGGTCCGGACCGGTTGCTCTTTGCCAGTGACTGGACCAACAGCGAACCGATGGGCACATTTGGCGAGACGCTGGGCCTGGTTCATGAATACTTCACGCAAAAGGGTCCGGAAGCCGTCCAAAAATTCTTCTGGAAGAATTCGCTCGCGGCGTACCGGTGGGCCAAGCGGCAGGTGAATCAGCCCGGTTTGCTGTAAAACAGCAGCGCACAGTACTCGTAACGACCGAAGTGGAGAGTTGATCCCAATAAGCTATGACAAAGAACATTGCCGGCGCACTGATGACTGCTGCACTGATAGCAGCGCAAGGAATGGCGCAAACTCCGGCCGGGCCGGCTTCTGATTTCGCCGCGGCACAAAAGCAATTCGATAGCCTCTGCGAAGGATGCCACGGCGAGGGTGGAAACGGCGGGGACCGGGCGCCCGCGCTGGTGAACAATCGCAGCTTGCGAGCCCGGAATGAAGCGCAAATCCGCAACTTGATCCAGAGCGGCACTTCCGGCGGCATGCCCGCGTTCAAGCTGCCGGAGGGCGAGCTTCAATCGCTGGCTCGATGGCTGCGTTCTCTCAATATATCGGCTTTCGATACAAAGCCCTCCGGGAACGTGCATGCGGGAGAGGAGTTCTTCTTTGGCAAGGGCCAATGCTCGACTTGTCACATGGTTCATGGCCGCGGAAAGGTGAACGGGCCCGATCTCTCAGCTATTGGCCGGAAATCGACCATCCGCGAACTGGAGCTGGTGCTCGAAAACCCGACGTCCCAAATGGGTATCCACACGACGCCGACGTGCCCAAGCTGGGCGTTCTGTCCGGACGAGACGTGGGGGGTTGTAAACGTCAAGCTGCGAGACGGCCAAAGCTTGCGCGGTTTCGCTCGTGGTCGCGCGGAACACGATCTCGAATTGCAAACCTTTGACGGGCGCCTGTATTTTCTGACGGACAAGCAATACCTGGAGATCACGCCCGAGACGACTTCTTACATGCCCCCGCTCCAAGCGAGCGCCGAGGAGCGCCGCAATGTCATAGACTATTTGAGCAGCTTGGGTGGCGTACAGCCAGGCGCGCTGGCCGGCGTGGATACCACGATTTCTTCGGAGGCCGTTAATGCCGTCCTGCACCCCAAACGCGGCGAGTGGCCGACATACAACGGCGTCCTGGGTGCCAACCGCCATAGCGCCCTGGACCAGATCAACGCGGGCAATGCCCAGAACCTGCAGTTGGAATGGGTCTACTCGTTGAACGTTCCTGATCTTGAGACAACACCCGTCGTCAGCGACAGCGTGATGTACGTCACCGCGGCTGATCACGTATGCGCCCTCGCTGCGGCGACAGGACGCCAGCTATGGTGCTATACGCGTTCCGATGACTCGTCCGAGTCCGGCGGGCGGCGGAATTCGGGCCAGCCCAATCGGGGAGTCGGGCTACTCGGGGACCGCGTATTCTTCGCAACCAGTGACGCCCATCTAATATGTCTGAACCGGTTGACCGGCGGCCTGATGTGGGACGTCAACATGGTGGAATCGCCGGGGCGCTACCTTGGAACCTCCGCTCCCTTAGTGGTGGGCGATCTGGTCATTGCCGGCATTGCAGGCGGTGATGGTCCGCTACGGGGATTTCTGGCAGCCTATAAAGTCACCACCGGTGAGCCAGCCTGGCGCTTCTGGACAGTGCCTAAGCCGGGCGAAGCCGTTTCCGAAACCTGGACCGGGAATGCCATCGAAACGGGTGGAGGGGCTACCTGGCTGACGGGATCGTATGACGTGGAGACCAGCACGCTCTATTGGGCCGTTGGCAACCCGTTCCCCGCCACCGACGGCGACGAGCGTCGAGGCTCGAACCTGTACACGAATTGCGTCATAGCGCTCGATGTCAAGACCGGCAAATTGCGCTGGCACTATCAATTCACGCCTCACGATCTGCACGATTGGGATGCTACCGAGCCGCTA
>Ga0182024_10001695_pt1 | contig 55984 bp, 47 predicted proteins | sample P32metaG_FD_120480 | JGI IMG/M metagenome (GOLD analysis project Ga0182024, IMG submission 120480) | Permafrost microbial communities from Stordalen Mire, Sweden - P3-2 metaG (Illumina Assembly) | ecosystem: Environmental > Terrestrial > Soil > Wetlands > Permafrost | place: Sweden: Stordalen...
CTTGGCGGTGAAGGAGGCAGCCTGAGACCAGGCACGGACGGGTTCCCCCGCGCGGGGGAACCCGTCCAAACCTCAAAGACCTATCAAGCCCCCAACTGTCGGGAGCACCCGGAGACAGCCCAGCCTAGGGCTTGGCCGCCAGCGTCTGGCGCTGGATGTACCACGCGGCCTGGATCGGGTTGAGGAAATGCGGTGGCTCCTCGACCTGCAGGCGGTCGTCGTAGTTGGCTGCGTAGCCGTACCCGGATTGCAGGGTGGTGCCGTTGATCACGCCCGAGAGCCCGTTGCTGAAGAGCCCCGCGACGGCTCCATAGAGGTTCAGGTGTCCCAGGCTCGGGGCGCCGCAGTCGAAGTTGTCGACGATAAAGGAGTGTTTTACGGCGAGGATCGCCGCGTAGATGATCGGGTTGTTGAGGTCCGGTTCGGTCCCGGTCGTGAGGTTGGCAGAGGAGCCACAGGACACGTACTGTTTGTTGCGCGTGCCGGTCAGCGGGTGATAGATGCGCACGAAGTTGTTGGCGATCAGGCCCAGCAGCGCGTTGGTCGTGGGCGTCGCGTTTGGCGTGTCTTGGGGTGAGGTGGGGGTGAGGATGCTGCCGTTGATGATGATGTCGTTCTGGGACGCGATCGTCAGCGATTCTTCGTATTTGCCATTCACATACACGTTGCCGCATTCCGTGTCTTCGTTGTAGTTGGGCACGGGACCAAACGGCGAGTACGTCTGGCAGCTGCCGGTGCCCGCACCGCCGGAGACGTAGATGACGCCGTTCGGGGGGTAGGCCACATTTTTGGTCACCGCGACTTCAACCGCTTTGGTGGTGGCATTGAGCGAGAACTTCTTGATCGTCATCGTTTTGTTTTCGAGGATGATTTCGGTCTTACCATAGAAGTGGTATTCGGGTTCGACAATGTGTTCGAGTTCTTCATCCCCCGGGGGCGGCTGGATCGAGGGAACTTCCTTGGGCGGAATGAGCGTACCCTTGAACGTCGGGTTTGCACCGCCGCATCCCCCGGCGCTCTCGGTGGAGTAGCCGACCGGTTCTTCCTTCTTGTTACCGTCACCGAATTCGATCCGGTCCGTCGGCACGCGACCGAAGGTCGGTTCTCCGCACACGCCGCCATGATCCTGGACATGAATCGGGCCATTGACTGATTCTCCGGTGGCAAAGTAGTTATTGAGCCCCTGGCATTGTTTTTTGGGGAGACTTTCGCGTTCTGCATAGAAGTGGCCGCATTCTGTCCAGTAGTTGGACGGTTCGCCTGCGGGAACCGCACCGTCAATCACTGGGTCGGCGACTTCATACTCCGTGTACCAGACGTAGCTGACGAAGTTGGCGTTGCGGAAGGTGGCGACGATCGCGGCCTCCGCTTTGCCCGAGAAACCGGTGGACTTGATGCGAAACGTCCCGGTCGACGATCCTTCCTCTTCGACCATCGTTTCGACCAGGTGATTCGGGTTGCATTCATAGAGGCCTTTTTTTTGGCCGCTGGCGGCCGGGATCAGCTGAATTGCGTACTCCTCTTCGCTGGACACGAACCTTTCGCTTGACCCCAATTTGACTTCGGGTACCGGGACGCTGTGTTTTTCCAGTTCGGCTCGCGTCTCGGGCGTCGAGGAGCCTTTCTGGTAATATTCGTTCAGCGCGGGATTGGCAGGGGACGGGGAAGTGCAGTAAGAGAGATAGTTGCCGTCCTGGGTAAGGTGATACTCGTAGTCCTCGATGCCGGCCTCGGCCGCGTAGTAGGCCTTCTTCTGCGCCGTATCGGTGGACGCGAGGTGAATCTCGCCGTTGGCGGAGGTGAACGCGGCGACGACCAGCAGCGAGGTGACGGTCATGACGCCGAGCAGGACGATCATCGTGATGCCATCCTCTCGGCGAAGCATCTCGACAAGACGACGGGCTGAGTGTGCGGTTCGTGAGATCATGTCTTTTCCGAGCAGGGCGGATTGAGGTTGCTGGACGCTTCGGAGGAGGGCGCGAGGCGGAAGATCGTCGAATCTTCAAGCACGACGGGGCGGTCATGGTTGAAGCTGACGACTTCTTTGCCTTCCGGAGCGAGCGTGAAGTTCATCGTGACCTTCGTGATGTACGGGAGTTCGGCTGTCGTTATGGTTTTGACCGCTTCCGGGTCGATTTCGCCGTAGGGTGTCACCGATTGCCCTTGCGGGAGCGAGGCGCCGGGGTAGTAATAGCGGTAGTACCTGAAGACGGGCGTCGCAGCTTCACTACCGTATTTGGACTGCTGAACGCCAGTCAGTAGTTTGAAGGTCGAGGTCGGGGTCGACGGAAATGCATACCCTGACGTGCTTACGTAGATCTTTTCGACCAGAGTCCCTTCCGTCGTGCCTGTGCCTTTGGTGAAGATGACTTCGTGCTTTTCGAGCGTCGAGAAAGCGGGCTGTTCGCCGCTGGCGGTGACGAAGATCACGGTGTTTTCGCCGCTACCCAATTGGATCGGCGTGACGCTGGGGGCGAAGCATGCGGAGTGAAGATAGGACATGACCCTCTGTAGTGCCACGCGCCCGTTCTGATCGACACCCACACGCGCGGTTATGTGCGACACGTCTTCGGTGGTGAAGATCAGGAACGAGAAAGCAGCTCCTGTGATGACTGTAGCCACCAGCATCGAGACCAGTAGTTCGATCAGCGTGAAGCCGTGCTCGTGTCGGAGGGATGCATGTGCGGTGCTGGGCGGGCTCACGTGCAGACCCCTGTTTTAGTCGCGGAGCCCATGTAGATGATCGCCGCTTTGCCGGAAGTGAGGCCTTCGCCTGTCCAGTTTTCCGGAGAGGGGCCCGCGGTCGTGCTGTTCGTGAATTCCTGTTCCCACCTTTTGCCGGAGTGTTCGACGCACAGCGAGTATTTTCCGAAAGGCAGTCCGGGGTGAGGGAGAACGCCGCCGCTTTCTGTCGTGAATGCGCGTTCGGTGTGGCAGCCCGTGTCGGTGATGACGCCGGTGGCGCCCACCAAGGGGCTGCCCGGTGCGCTTGAGGTCCCGCTCATCAGCTCGATGTTCACGGGTGGGACCGCGAGCGTCACGGATTCTGTCGCACCGCCCGCGACCGCCACCGACGGCGGTTCGGGGTTGGCGGCGCTGACGACGTGAGGGTTGTCCGCTTCGCAGCTGCCGGCGTATACGCTGTATTTTTCCGTGAAGGGGAAGACCGTCGCGCCTGAGGAGACCTTCAGGCCGTAGGTGCCGGCTTTACCGAATGTCCTGAAGGCCGGGTTCATGCCGGTGTTGGCGATGACGAACGAGTCGCCGTTGGTAGCGGGTCCCGGGCTGGTACCGGTGCTTGGGTTTTCGAAGTGGGCTTCGACCGTCCCGGGATGGTCGAACACGAAGCCTTCCTTGACGGTGTTCTCGGCGACGACGTAGAAGGGACTGTCGGAGATGGGATCCTTGTTGGATTCGGAGTACCCGTTCCGATCGACATAGCCGGCCTGACTTACGTTGAGCCTGTATTCACCGGGCGAGACGGCGACGATCGCGCAGCCGTCGGCGGAGGTGAGGGTTGAGAGGTTCGATGCTCCGCTTACGGCCACGTTCATGTCGGGAACCGCTTCGCCGTGAGCGTTGGTCACGCGCGCGATGATTGCGGCGTCCGGGGGAGGGCTGACGATGCTCGTCTCAACCACCTTGCCGCTGCCGAGCGGCTCCCACGTCACTTCCGAGACCGTCTGGATGTAGTTGGCGTTCGGTGTGCTGGCGTTGCAGCTCGACGTGGCGGTGGCGTCGTCTTTGTATTCGGCGGTCGATTTGATCAGGTATTTGGTGCCGCTCGCGTCGACTTCGTGGACGACGGCTTCGTGGGTGACGCTGAGTTCGGAGAGCTTGTTGATCGGCTGGCTGCGGAACTGTTCCTCTTCCTGCTGGGCCAGCACGGTTGCCTGGGACCGCGCTCGCTGTTGGGAAGTGGCGCGGTTGGCGCTGTTGAGCCCTGTGAGAGTGCCCACGACGATCACCGCGAGCAGCATCGCGCTGATGACCACCTCGATCAACGTGTCGCCCCGTTGCGAAGCGGGATCGGGAAGCCTGGCATGGTTCGTATCGATCATCACAAGTGCGAGCTGGGGTACACCCACCGCTTCGGCATGGCTCTCGGCTTGCTTTAGGGGTGGCGCTCGCCCGTAGAACACCGCTGAGGGCGTTGCGTGAGTGGCTGCGCGCCTGGCCGCCCGGCTAGAATCCCGCCCCCGAAGGTCCACGTCGCCTCGGCGGCGGGTCCAGCCAGCCCGGTTTGGCTGGCTATGGGGGACTGGTGTATCGGTAACACGGTGGTCTCCAAAACCGCAACGCCAGGTTCGATTCCTGGGTCCCCCGCTCGGCTCTGCAGCGCGAAATCGCTGCAAGAGCCCGCTGGCGCTGGATCGAACATCCGTCCGCGCGGCCGCCGCTCTCTCAGATCTCCGGCCGTCTCAGGGGCCGGTGCTGCGCTAGAGGTCGCTTCTCGGGAGCTCGTGCGCGCGGTCGCGACACTCGCAGTTCGACACCCCTAAAGCTGCCTGCCAAAAGAGCCGATGGGTCTGCTAATCTGCATAAATCTGATCGGAAATCTGATGAAGATCGACGTACACCAACACCTTTGGACCGAGCCGCTCATACAGGCGCTAGCCGCCCGCAGCGAGCTTCCGTTCGTGCGCAGCGAGAACGGGCTGACCGTGCTCTACCTCGCGGGCGAGCGCCCCTACGTGGTGGATCTCGCCAGTGAGGATCCCGCCCGTCGCGCGTCGCTCGTCGAGCTGGACGGCCTCGACCGAGCGCTCCTATGCCTGTCGAGCCCGCTTGGGATCGAGTGGCTGCCGCGCGAGCAGGCGCTCGATCTGATCGATGCCTACCTCGAGGGGGCGCTGGCGCTCGAGGAGCCATTCGGCGTGTGGGGTGCGATTGCGCTCGACAGCGCTGACCCCGACGACGTCGATCGCACGCTCGCGCTGGGATGCGTCGGGCTGTCGCTGCCCGCCGGTGCGCTCTCGAGCGTCGAGGCGATCGCCAGCCTGCGGCCGGTCCTCGCGCGCCTGGAAGCTCACGACGCGCCGCTGCTCGTGCACCCGGGGCCGCGGCTTGGCGGCCGCGCGAGGCGCATAACGGGCGAACCCTCGTTGGGTGATCCGCTGTGGTGGCCGGCCCTGACGGGCTACGTCGCCGGCATGCAGGCGGCGTGGCTGGCGTTCCTGGTGGCCGGACGCCCGCGCCATCCGCGCCTGAGGGTCGTGTTCTCGATGCTCGCAGGACTCGCGCCGCTGCATGCCGAGCGCCTCTCTTCACGCGGTGGGCCGTGCCCGTCGCTGCCGGATCCACTGGTGTTCTACGAGACCTCCTCCTACGGCCCCGCAGCGGTGCAGGCGCTCGAGGACGTCGTCGGCACTCAGCAGCTGCTCTACGGGTCTGATCGCCCGGTGGTCGAGCCAGGCGAGCTCGGTATGCCCGACGGGCTCGCATGGGAGCCGATCCTCGAGTGCACACGTCGCGCCCTCGGCGCGACGCACACGGCGGTGGCGAGATGAGTGCAGTCTCACTGTCCTCCGTCGTGGCTGACGCGCCTGCTGCGAGCGCCCCGGCAATCGATCCGCGCGAGCTCGCGCACCTCGTACGCCCGCGTGGGCGAGACCTGTCCGGTCCTGAGCTGCAGGAGTTCGTGGTCGAGCTTGCCGAGCGCCCCGAGCTGTGGATCCACCTGGTCAAGCACGACAGCACGCAGCGCGTCTACGAGGAGCTGCTCAGCGACGATCACGTCACGGCATGGCTGATCTGCTGGATGGACGAGCACGACACCGGCTTCCACGATCACGACGTCTCCTGCGGAGCCGTGGCTGTGGTCAGCGGCGCGGTACGCGAGGAGCGACTGGCGATCGAAGGCCCGACCCGCAACGGCGTCTTTCGTGCGGGCGCCAGCTTCCACTTCTCTGCATCCGACATCCACCGCGTTAGTCATGCCGGTTCGGACCCGGCGGTCACCCTGCACGTGTACTCGCCGCCGCTTCTGCGAATGGGGGCCTACGTGATCGGCGAGGATGGCGTCCTGGCGCGCCATCCGATGTCCTATGAGGAGGAGCTGCGCCCTCGAAGCGTCGAGGATTAGCGCTACTGCTTGGCGCCCGCGCGACGTTCGAGGCCGCTGTCGCCGGCGATCAGGATCAAGCTGACGAGCTCGGGCTCGAACAGCCCGTGGTCGACCACTCCGGGAGCAGCGCTGAGTCTCGCGGCGAGCTCCTTTGGCGCGCCGACAGGCCCTAGGTAGTCAGCGATCAGGCCTCCGTCGGGACTTGGCTCGATTCCACGCAGGCGCGCGGGGTCGAGGCTCGTGAGCGTCCGTTGGACTCCAAATGCGACCAGCTCGAGCGGCACCGGCGGCTCGAGCTCGAGCACCGTCTTGTTGGCCGAAGCGATCACCACGAACCGACGCGCTGCTGCGGCGACGATCTTCTCGCGCGTGTGTGCGCCGCCGCCGCCCTTGATCAGCCATCCACGCTCGTCGATCTGATCTGCGCCGTCGATCGCGATGTCGAGCTCGCCGACCTCGTCGAGTGCTTCGACGGTCAGGCCGAGCGCACGCGCGGCGCTCTCGGTCGCCGGCGAGGTGGCCACGCAGCGCAGGCCCTCGCAGCCTCGAGCGGCGATCGCCGGAAGCAGGTACGCGACCGTGGAGCCCGTGCCCAGCCCCACGCGCATGCCATCCTCGATCAGCTCGGCTGCCGCCAGCGCGGCCGCGCGCTTCTGGCGGGATATCTCGGCGTCGCTCAAATGCTGCTGCTGTTGCTGCCGCGCAGTCGGACGAGAGGACGCCATGGTGCGGACGTTATCGACCCGGCTGGCGCTCTGAGACGCACTCGGTCGGGTGAGGCGGGCCCGTGCAGCAGGAAGCCCTGCCCGACAGCGCAGTCCAGCTCGCGCGCGAGCGCGAGCTGGCGGTTGGTCTCGATCCCCACCGCGACCGCCGTCAACCCGGCCTCCTTGGCGAGCGCGATCGTCGCTGCGAATGTCGCGCGGCGGTCCTTGTCCTGATGGAAGCTTTCGGTCAGCGCGCGATCGAGCTTGACCACGTCGAGTGGCAGGTTGCTCGGCAGCCCGAGCGAGAGCTGCCCGAAACCGAATTTGTCGAGCGCGATCAGCACCCCCAGGCGCTTGAGGTCCTTCAGCGCCGAACGGGCTCGCTCGGGGTCGCGCAGCACCACCTCCTCGCTGATCTCAAGGCACAGGGCGCGGCCGGGAAGGCGGAAGTGAGCGAGCTCCTCGCGCACCCGCTCGGCGAGATCGAGCTCCGTCAGCTCGCGCGCGGAGATGTTGACCGACAGCGGGATCATGATGCCGGCGCGACGCCAGATCTCCGCCTGCGCGCACGCTTCGTGCAGAACCCAGTTACCGATCTGCACGATCAGCTCGCTGTCCTCAGCAGGCGGCAGGAAGTTCGAGGCCAGCATGGTCGTGTTCGCCCCGTTGCCGATCCCCGTTGGGCGCCAGCGCACGAGCGCCTCGACGCCGAGCGCCTGGCCGCCGGCGAGCCTGAGGATCGGTTGGTAGGCCAACAGCAGCTCGCGCTGAGGCAGCGCGTCGCGCAGTCGGCCCTCGAGCTGCACATGCGCGTCGAGCTCGCGGCGCAGGCTCTCGTCGAACAGTTCCAGGCGCCGCCCGCCTCCGGCCTTGGCTCGGTACATCGCGACGTCGGCCTCGCGCAGCATCGCCTCGGGATCGCTGTCAGGGCGGCGCGAGATCGAGATACCGACGCTCGCCAGAACCGAGACTTCGGCTGAGCCCAGCGCGAACGGACGCTCGAGTGCGTCAAGCACTCGCTCGGCGAGTGCGCGCGCCTCACCGTCGCCCTCTATTTCCTCGGCCAGGACCACGAACTCATCGCCGCCAAGCCGTGCCACCGTGTCGCTGTCGCGCATCAGCTCAGCCAGTCGCTCGGAGACGGATCGCAGCAGTCGATCGCCGACATCGTGTCCGAGGTTGTCGTTGACGGCCTTGAACCTGTCCAGATCGATGAACAACATCGCCACCACGCCGTCGCTGCGATGCAGCCGTGAAAGCGCCTGCCGCGCCCGGTCCATCAGCAGCAGGCGGTTTGGCAGGTTCGTCAGCGGGTCGTGCAGTGCCTGGCGCTCGAGCCACACGCGGTCGGTGACGTCCTTGGCCGCCGCATACCAGCTGTCGCCATCGCGGCGGGCACTCCAGAGCAGCCATCGCCACGAGCCGTCGCGATGCTGGTAGCGCGTGGTGAGGTTCACGAGCTCGGTCGTGGTGCTGTCGCGGTCGAGCATCGTTCCCAGCGACTGCTCGACGTCGTCGGGATGCACGAGCTGACGGATCGGCCTTTCGCGCAACTCCTCTCGCGTCCAGCCGAGCAGCTGCTCCCACGCGGGGTTCAGCAGCGTAAAGCGCCCGTCGAGCGAGATCGTCGCCAGCAGATCGCTGGTCATCTCGAACAGCCGCGCTATTCGTGCCTTGCCGTCCAGCGCCGACTCGATGCTCGCGTGGACCTGTGTGCTGGTCGCGTGGGAACTCATGCCTGCTGAACACGTCGGCTCAGAGCGCCTGGATGCTCGGAGCCGCCGCCTGTCATTGGACAGATAGACCACACGCCGTGTCGGCGACCGCGCGACTCAGGAGGCGCTGATGACCGGCGTGACCGGCTCGGTGTCCGGGTCCTGCGCTGGAGGCTTCGACACGGCGCCATCCAGGTCGGCGTCGCCGCGCAGGAACCTCCACACCGATAGGCCCATCAGCACCGTCAAGAAGCCCGCGCTCGTCGCGCACTCCTCACAGACGGCGTGGATCGAGAACAGCTCCCGGTAGGTGAGGTACGCGCTGAAGGCGAAGCCGACAAGCGTCAGCGACATCGTTGCGAGCCTGCTGTTCTCGCTCTGGCGCACCAGCAGCGAGCCGAGGATCAGGACATAGCCGATCAGCCCCATCAACGCCACGGGAACGCCCGCGAGCTTCGAGTACACCGAGCTCTGAACCTTGATGCAGCTGTTTCCAGCTGTGCACAGCGGCCTGATCTCGGCGTAGTGGACGTAGGTCAGGTAGCTGGCGAGGGCCACACCCAGGACCGTGAGGGCGATCTGCGCAAGCCTCAGGGTCCTGGAGCTCATCGTGGTCCTATGCCTTGAGGAGCTTTTCGACGGCTTCGTCGAGGAACGCTGGTTCTTCGGGGTTGCTGTATTCGAGCTTGGTCGTGGGGCCACCGGTAGGACCGATCAGGAACGACGGCGTGCCGTTGAAGCCGGCGTTGTTCGCGGCCTGCGCATCGGTGACCAGGACCTGGTTGGCCAGTTCAGCGTCACCGCGGTCGGTGCTCCACTGCGCGAGGTTCAGGCCCGGCACCTGGCTGGCGATGCCCTGGATGAAGTTTTCGGTGACGTAGCCCGAGTCCTCTTCTGCCTGGTCGTGGTAGAAGAGCTCGATGAAGTTCCAAGCCTTGTTCTGCTTGCCCGCCGCCAGCGCAGCGACCTGCTGTGTCTTGAAGATTTCTTTGGGCTCGGCGCCGTTCGCTTCCGCGTTACCGGTGGCTGTCGAAAGCGAGCGGTATTCGATCTTTAGCTTGCCTGTGCGCACCCATTTCGAGATGACCGTCGGCAGCGCCCCATCCGTGAATTTCTGGCAGATCGGGCACTCCAGATCGCCGAAGTACTGCAGCGAGACGGGAGCCGTCGGGCTGCCGAGCACGTTGCCTTTCTGAGGGATGCCGGTGAGCAGCGCGGTGACCTTGTGGGCCGCTGAGGTCTGTTCGACTTTGGTGGGGACGCCCTTTTTGGAGCCGCCGCCGGTGGCGATCAGCACGACGATGATCGCCACCACCACGACCGAGGCGACGATTCCGAGCTGCGTCAGTCGCTTGCGCCGCGCGGCGCCCGCGACGGCAGCCTCCTCCATTGCCTTACGTTGCGCGCGCGCCTGGTCGCGGCGCTGCTTGCGCGTCAGGTCCGCCTCGTCGCTCTCCACTGGGGTCATAGGGGAACTTTTACAGATTTTGGCTCAAGCGCGCCTAAGTACTGTTGCGGACCGCCTCCACCCAAGGCTCCGCCGCCGGTCTATCGGTCTCCGGAACGTGGCACGATAGCGGGGTCCATGGAGGACTGCGAGTGGCGCACGCCTCCGGAAGCGTTCGCGAGCCCCCGTAGCTCAGCTGGATAGAGCATCGGACTTCTAATCCGAGGGTCGCTAGTTCGAATCTAGCCGGGGGCACTGATGTTCCTCGCCACGGTGCTGCTGTACCCATGCGTGCTCGCGGCGTTGTGCGCGGGGGCGGGGCTGGCGGTCGATCGCCTCAGCGGCAGCTTCCTGCCGGCGCCACTGCTGCTGAGCATCGGCGCCGCCGCGCTGATCGGGCTCTCGCAGCTGAGCACGGACCTCCCCGCGATCGCTCCCGCAACGCCGTACCTGATGGCGGGGCTCGCGCTCGGCGGATTCGCGCTGTCGTGGGGGAGGGCGCGGGGACTGGCGCGTGGGCTGCTCCGCCACCGCTGGCCGGTGGCGGTGTCGGTGCTCGTCTATGCGATCGCGCTTGCGCCCGTGCTCGCCGGGGGGCGCTCGAGCTTCTCCTCCTACATGGCCCTCGCAGACTCGGCCGTGCACCTGATCGGCGCTGACTTCTTGATCAGCCACGGCCGGGACTTCGCGCATTTGGACCCGCACAACTCCTACGGCAGGTTCATCGACTACTACTACAACACCAGCTACCCATCGGGCGCGGACACGCTGTTCGGCGGCAGCGCCAAGCTGCTGGGCCTGCCGCTGATCTGGGCGCTGCAGCCGTTCAGCGCGTTCATGCTGGCTGTCGCGGCTGGGCCTAGCTGGATGCTCGCCAGGCGCATGCGACTGAGCAGCGGCTGGGCCGCACTCGCCGCGCTCACAGCCGTGCTGCCGGCGCTCGTCTACGCCTACGAGCTGTTCGGGTCGGTCAAGGAAATCACCGCCCTGCCGATGCTGTTGAGCCTCGGCGTGCTCGTCGTGGCGCACCGACGCTGGCTTGGCGGGCCCCCCATTCGCGCGATTCCGTTCGCACTCGTGCTCGCAGCCGGAGTCTCGGCGCTTGGGCTGGCGTTTGGCACCTGGGCGCTCGCCGCGGTGATCGTGCTAGCGGTCATGTTGATCGGCGATCTGCGCGCGAATCGCCTGTCCGCGCGCGGATCGCTGGTGCTGATCTCGGTCGCCACGGCCACGCTGCTCATCGCCGCGTGGCCCACCTGGGCGGAACTCTCAGCGGCGCTGCGGGTCGCCCAGGCGATCGCCTCGACCGGCAACTCGGGCAACCTGCACGCGCCGCTGCGCGCGATCCAGCTGTTTGGCGTCTGGCTGAACGGCAGCTACAAGCTGGCCCCGACGGGGGCGCAGTTGCTTGCGACCCATGTGCTGATCGCGCTCGCACTCGCCTCGGCGCTGCTCGGTGCCGTGTATCTGCTGCGCATTCGCGCGTACGCGCTCGCGGGTTGGCTTGCGCTGACGCTGCTGGCCTCGCTCGCGGTCAGCCAGTCGGTGAGCACGTGGGCCGATGCGAAGACGCTCGTGCTCACCTCGCCGCTGGCGGTGCTGCTGGCGTGGGCGGGCGTTGCCGCGCTGCTGGCCGCGCCGCGGCCGCTGCTGCTGCGCCCGGTCGCCGTGGCACTTGCGCTGGCGCTGGCCGGCGGGGTGCTGGCCTCCGACGCGCTGCAGTACCACAGCTCCGACCTGGCGCCCACCGCGCGCTACCGAGAGCTGGCATCGCTGAACGCGCGCTTCGCCGGCAAGGGCCCGACGCTGTTCACCGACTTCGACGAATACTCGATGTACGAGCTGCGCGACCTGGACGTTGGCGGTCCCGATTTCGTCTATCCGCCGCCAACGCTCGCAAGCGCCGCAGGTGGCTACGGCGACCCCGTCGACCTCAACCGTCTCGCGCCAGGAGCGCTACTGGCCTACCCGTTGATCATCACCCGCCGTGATCCCGCCGCAAGCCGCCCGCCGGCTGCATATCGGCTGCTGTGGCAGGGCTCCTACTACCAGGTGTGGGGCCGGCGGCCTGGAGCCGCGGCGGCTGAGGCTCACGTCGCGCTGCCGGGCTCGCCGACGCTGCAGTGCGCGCGCATCGCAAGCCTCGCGCAGGGTGCGAGCACCGCCGGCGAGCGCCTAGTCGCGGCGCAGGCCCCCGAGCTCGTTGGGATCCGCCTGGGGCGGGCGAAGCGCCCGGCGCGCTGGGGACACGAGCGCAAGGGGCTGGTGATGAGCGCGCCGGGGCGGCTGACGGCAAGCTTCACGCTGCCGTCCGCGGGTGCCTGGGACGTTTGGGTCCAGGGCGAGATCATGCCCGCGGTGGGTGTGAGCGTCGACGGGCGACAGATCGCCTCGATCGCCGGGCAGCTCGACGGCAACTCGCTCGTGCCGAACACCGTGCCGCCGATCGAGCTTCGGCTCACAGCCGGACGACACACCCTGTCGGTTACGCGCCCGGGCTTCAGCCTCACCCCTGGAGACGGCGGCGAGGCGGTGCTCGACGCGATCTTCCTGACGCCAGCCGACACCGATCCACAGGGCCCGCTGCGTTTCGCCTCGGTCGCGGACTGGCAGAGCCTGTGCGGGCGCGCGTATCAGTGGGTCGAGCTTCTGTCCTGAGGTTGCAGGCTCCATCGGGGCGCGAACGTAGTCTCTCGGTGGTGAGCAGCCCGAGCGAGTCCGCAGCCATCGATCAGATCTTGCTCGGGGACAACCTCGAGCTGCTGCCCGCGTTTGCCGCGGAGTCCTTTCAGCTCGTGTACGTAGATCCGCCGTTCAACACCGGCAAGGTGCAGGCGCGCAGGATCATGCAGGCAGCGAGCAGCCCGGACGGCGAGCGCACCGGCTTCCAGGGCCGGCGCTACACCACGCGACTGCTGGCCGAGTCGAGCTACCGCGACTCCTTCGAGGACTACCTCGCGTTTCTAACGCCGCGCCTGGAGCAGGCCCACAGGCTGCTGGCGCGCGAGGGCACGCTGTACTTCCACATCGACTATCGCGAGGCCCACCACTGCAAGCTGCTGCTCGATGAGATCTTCGGGCGCGACTGCTTCCTGAACGAGATCATCTGGGCATACGACTACGGCGCGCGCACCAAACGCCGCTGGCCCGCCAAGCACGACACGATCCTCGTCTACGTCAAGGATCCCGCTGCGTACTTCTTCGACGCCGCGGAGGTCGACCGGGAGCCCTACATGGCTCCCGGCCTGGTGACCCCGGAGAAGGCCGCCCTGGGCAAGCTGCCGACGGACGTGTGGTGGCACACGATCGTGCCCACCAGCGGCCACGAGAAGACCGGCTACCCGACCCAGAAGCCCGAGGGGATCGTGCGGCGGATGGTCAGCGCCTCGACGCGTCCGGGCGAGTGGTGCCTGGACTTTTTCGCGGGCAGCGGCACGCTCGGGGCGGTGGCGGCGAAGCTCGGTCGCCACTACGTGCTGATCGACTCCAACCCCGAGGCGGTGGAGATCATGCGCGCGCGCTTGGGTGACGCGAGCGCGCCGCCGAGCGCGCCGACATGCGAGCCTTTCGCGCATGTACCACGTTGAGCTGCGCCAGTTCCCCCACAACATGTGCCGCTTCAACCTGACCGACGCGGAGCTGCGCGCGATCGTCGATCCGTGGGCACGCGAAAAGGTGGTCGAGTTCGGCGAACGCAAGTGGAGCTCGCAGACGGCCAGGATCACGATCCTGGAAGGCCCGCAGATGTCACTGGACCAGCTGACGATGGGGCGCGGCTGGCGCGCCGCGCAGCGCCAGAGCGAGGACGTCACCGATCGCGTGCTCGCGGCGGCAAGGCAGGCGCTCGCGTCCGCGCAGCCCGCCCAGGCACCGGCTGTGCCGCAGCCGCCTGCTCAGCCCGGAGCGCTCGCGGACCCGCTCGCGCTCGGCGTACAGCTCGCGTCGCTGCTCGGCGACGACCCCGGACAGCTGCTGTCGGCTTGGAAAGAGGTGGCCGCGCGCTCCAGCGGCCTGTCGCCGAGCGAGAGCCTCGCGCTGGCCGAACGGCAGATCAGCTCCTGAGCGCCCGGGGGACCGCTGTGCGCCGAGCGTAGGCGCGGCCGCTAAACTGCGGTCCTCAACCCGTGGTGGGCGTAGCTCAGTTGGTAGAGCTCCTGGTTGTGGTCCAGGCGGTCGTGGGTTCGAGCCCCATCGCTCACCTCTCACGAAATACCTGCAAATCACCTGTTTCTGGCGAGTTGTTCAGCCAGCCAAATCGGGTCCAGGGTACCAATGGGGTACCAAACTTGTAGATCTAGTTGCACACGCTGACCCCATCTGGCTCCAGGCTGGCCAGATCTGTGGCGGTAGGCCGGTCGATACGGCTGCCAGACGTGCGCGGGTTCTCGTGCGGCATGGAGCTTCACGTGTTGGGCTGGGGGCCAAGAACCCGAGGATCTGTTCTTGAGCGCAACGGCGCGGCTGTCCCTGTCTGCGGGTGACGAGCTGGAGCTATGGGTCGATGCGTCCAAGCATTGGATGAGTCAGGAGTTCTACGTCGTGGACGCCGACCTGGGGGCCGGCCGGGGTGGGGAGGACCGGCATACGTCGAGCACGCCGTGCCGACCACTGCGACCGCCGTGCAAGCACGACAGCCCGCGAAGGGAGCGATCAAGGGCAGAGAGCTGCGGCGAGTCGCTGGCCGTCTCCTCTGGGACGCGCAGCGTGACCGCGAGATCCACTACCGCGAGTGGTTCGAGCGGGTGATCGCCGCGGGATACGCCGTAGGCGGCAAGGATCCCGTAGCGAGCTTCCTGACGAACATTCGAGACTCGCCGGCCGTCCAACGCGGATCGCTACCAGGCCGCTACAGGCTCGACCCCAACAGTCTCGAGATGATCGCCCAGCAGATCGCCGAGACCCAGGCCGAGCTCGCAGACGTTGAGAACTCGATCGAGCGCACCGATGCCAACACCGAGCAGCGCCTGATCGGCGCGCTCCACGCACATCGCGACGAGCTCAAGCAGAGCCTCAAAGGACTCGAGGCGAAGATGACCGAGTTGCGCTACGTCTTCGCCGTCAACGCCACCGGCTCAGACGGCGAGCTGGACACCGATGGGGCCTTGCGAGCGGCTTAGGCTACTACCCAAGACCCTATTTCTTGCAGCTCTTGCAAGACTTGCATCACATGCGCTAAGCTTTGTCTATGGCAACCGCCCGGACATCAACACGAGCTGACTTCATTCGAGCTCTGCCCACCTACCAGGAGGCGGCGGAGCTCATCGAGGTCCATCCCTCCGGGATAACGCGGGCGGTCGCAAGGCTCGGCATCGAGCCCGAGCTCTGGGGAGGCACCGAGAAGCACCTGCGGGCGCTCGATGTCCTCAGGATCGCAGCGCAGGCTCGCCGCGCCTCGATCGAAGAGGTCGCGGGTGCGCTGTTGGAGCGCGCCTCACACGACCCCGCCCAGCACGAGGCAGTCCAAGTCGAAATCGACAGCTATCTCGCCGAGGTCCGCCGGCCGCCGCAGCCGGTGCCGGCGGACGAGTTCCTGGCCGAACTACGCGAGGCGCTGCCCCAGCAGTACGCCAAGCAGGCGGAGCGCATCTACCGCCGCTACGTCGAGAGCTCGTAGTAGTCACGATCGGCGTACCCGCCGTGGCCCTTGGAAGGGCCCTTCCGTAGGCCGAACGCGTGCAGCTCGTCGGGCGTGAGGATGATCGCGCTGTCTGCGAGCACACCGACACGACGCCGCTTGACCGTGCACCGGTCGATCGCCGCGACGACGAGCAGCAGATACCAGAGCATCACCGTGTACTCGCCACGCAGGGCACCCGCTGCATCGTGGCGGACGACCATGCTCGTCACCAGGTGCGGCCGCAGGCGCTTGCTGCGGCTGCGCGTGCGCTGGGCCTCTTCCTCGGGGCCCTTCTCGAAGTGCCACGCGAGCACGGCGGCGATCTGGCCGGCATCGAGGTCACGCACGAGCAGCCGACGGCCCTTCTTGGCGTCGGCGAGGTGGAACGCCTTCAGTGCCTCGGGCGGGGCGGGGAACCCATAGAGATGTGCCGGCTTGGCAGTGCGCAGCTGCCACCGAGCCTCCGTCCTGCCGTCATCGTCCTGCTCCGGTAGGGACAGCGCCGGCAGGAGCCGGTTGATGTGCACCACGGTCTGCTCATCCCCATCCCAGCGAGCATCGGAGATCGTCAGGCACTTGGCAAGCTCGTCGATCAGCAGCTCTCTGCGAGCTGGAAGCAGACGGCCGATGATGGCTGGCGGGTCCAAGAGGAGATCTGGGGAGCCCGGCGTGGCGCGCTATGCCGGATCCATTGTCGCGGCGGTGCGCGTCCCGAGACCGTCGCTCGCCGCTGAGAACGCCGCCTCGACCCACTCAGCCTCGCGCGCGCTCGGCGCATAGTCGGCGTAGATCAGGGTCGTTTTGAAGTCGCGGTGTCCCATCATCTCCTGCAGCGTGCGCATCGGAACGCCCTGGGCCGCCATCCGCGTACCGAAGGTGTGACGCAGGTCGTGGAAGCGGACGGGACGGATCTCCGCTCGCGCGAGAGCTGCCTTGAAGCGCTTGAGCAGCCGCGAGCGGTCAATCGGCTTGCCCGTGTTCGGATGCGCGAAGACCAGCTCGTCGTCGTGGTGGTAGCGCGTCTCCTGGTGTAGGCGATCGAGCTCGCCGGCGAGCCGATCGGCGAGTGGGACGCTGCGCGAGGAGCGCTTGGACTTGGGCGTGCCGAACTCGCCACGGACGAAGCTGCGACGAATGCGCACACGCTGCGCCGGCCAGTCGATGTCTCGCCAGCGCAACGCGAGCAGCTCGCCCTGGCGCATCCCGGTCATCGCCGCGGCCAGGTACATGCGCCGCTCGACGCTCCCGAGGTCATCGTCGGGCACTGCCCGCAGCAGCGCCTCGACCTCCTCCGGCACGAGGAAGCGAATGTCTGGATCGCCGTCGGGTGCACGCGGCTTTTCCACGAGCGTGCAGGGATTGGCCAGGACCCACTCCTCCCGCCGCGCGTACTCGAAGATCGAGTGCAGGATCCCAAGTGCGTTCAGCGTCGTCTTCGGGGCACGGCCGATGCTCGCCATGTGCGCGATGAACGCCTCGATCTCGCGCCGACCGATTTGCCCGAGCGGCTTGCTGGCGAAGAAGGGCCCGAGATGGACGCGCACGGTCGATGCGTATACCTCGACGGTCGCGCGCTTGCGACCGTTCGCCCGTGTGCGCGCCACGAGCAGTTCGCCGGCCTCTTCAACGGTGATCCGCTCACGCTGTACGGCGATGTGATCGAGCGAGCCGATCATGTGCCTGAGCTGTGCCTCCGCCTGCGTGCGAGTCAGGCCCTCGCGCGTCGAGGGGATCCGCTTCGGGCCGATGCGGCGCTTGATCTGAGCGCTGCCGACCCGCCACTTGCCATACCACGTCTCCCGTCCGCCCGAGTCGCGTTTGACGAACAGCGTGCCGGTGCCTCGAGGTCGTCGCGGACGAGACCTTCGCGTCTTTTTGGAGCTTGAGGAAGAGGACTCCACGAAGCGTATTCTACCCGAAGCTTCGGATCCCAGGGTACCAACAGGGTACCAAACTGAGCATATCTACTGTTACATGAGATGCCCAAAACCCTTTATACAGGCCAATCTGATCTCAGAGAAAGTGGCACTTTCAAATTGTGGTCCAGGCGGTCGTGGGTTCGAGCCCCATCGCTCACCCCTTGTGAAGTGGCTGCAAATCGGTTGGTTTCAACTCCGGCGCGATCACAACCAGCCGAGATGAGCAGCTATCCGTTCGTTGTCGATCACGCGCTCCCGCAGCGGTCAACGTTCCGGGCACGTGGGCCGTCCGTGAGGCGTAAGGCGCAGTTCTCGATGAAGCCAGTCGGCGACTTCGCTGACCAGCGCGGTTCCTGCCGAAAAGGCGCCTGAAGCCGGAAACGCGACGATCGACACCGCAACCCCTGCGCTGGAACCGGGATCGACGATGCCCGACTGGCGCACGAGGTAGTCGCCGGACGGATCCGGCCCCCAGCCGCCCTTGAATGCGACCGACGGAAACCCCGCCGATCCCAGTCCCCAGCTCTCGCTCGGCACGATTTCCTGCATGAGCCCGAGCAGATAGCTCGTATCCGCCGCTGGGAGTAGACAGCCGTCGGCAAAGGCGCGAAAGAACATCGCAGAGGCACGCGGGCTCCAACCCGTCTGGCCAAACGTGGTGACGGCGCCCACCGGTGGCGGTGCTGTGGTTACGACTGTTTCATCGTCGCCGCTCAAGTGAAGGACGTGCTGGACGGTGAGGCTCGCCGCCTCCAGGCCACCCTCAATTTCCTCGAGCGCGCCGAACAGGGAGAGGATCGCTTCGTTGCTCGATTCGGTGATCGCCGCCCGTGCGAGAAGCCGCTGCTGGGACGACAGCCCGGCGCGACCAATCTGCTCCCGCGCCCTGATCAGGGCTACTAGGACAGGCACCTTCGTCGTGCTCCATCCATGTGCGCGTTCGTCACCGCCGAGGACCTCGATCGGTCCACTCCCCAGCGGCACAACCGCCAGCTCAACCCGTCCGGGCAGCGATCCGCTGAGGCGCGCAAACGAAGCCGAAGCATCCCGGCCGAGCACATCTCGGTATTTGATCGGCTCTTGTCGCGGCGTCGGCTGAATGGCAACAGCATGTTGCCGCTGGCGCTTTCGGGTCACGTGCGACGTTGAATAGGACGTGACCGCGACCACTGCGCCGGCGACGGCGAGCAAGCAGACGATCAGGAACCTGGAGACGCGAGCGCGACTGCGTCGCGCGGCCGGCGGCGATGGACTGCTCGACCCCCCCACAGACCACACAGACTACTCGCGGGAGCCCCGGAGTTAGGGATTCAGTCCAAGTACTTCCGACCTCACAAGGGGCGTACATCTTGCTGCAGCGGACTAGGCACGTTAGGATGCGCAGAATTCGTCCAGCGAGCCACCGCCACCGTGGAGTCACGTACACCTAATCATAGCTACCGACACTCCCGGGCGAAATGCCGCAGTTCGCTTCGCTGCGTGCCAGTCTTTGCGTTGTCGCGGACCTGCCGATGACACCCGCGCAGGGACAATCGACCTGTCCGAAGTGCTCAGCCTCGGTTTCTCCCGGTGCGAAGTTCTGCCGTTCGTGCGGCGAATCGCTCACCAGCACGGCCCGAGAGGCGGTCGCACCGCCTGCGCCCCGTGAGTCGCAGCCCCAACCGCCGGTGCCGCCTCCAGCACCCAGGATGCGGCAGGAGAGTCGGCCTGCCGCGCCGCCGACACCCGCGCCTCCGCGCCCGGGCGACAGGCCGGCCATTTCGTCACGGACGATTGCGATAGGCGGCGTCATCGTCCTGCTCTTGGCTGGCGGCGCGGCTGCAGCTGTGCTGCTAGGCAAAAGGAAAGCGTCCGACGGTCCCGCCCGCAGCCTGTCGGTCGCGCGCGTCACCGAAACGCAAGCCAGCACCCAGCCTCAGCCGGCGCTCATTCCCACAGCCAGCGTTGAAGCAACATTGAAGGGGTACTCAGAGGCCTACAGCGCTGAGAGCATCGGAAAATTGGCCGCATTGCTGGCGCCAACGCTCATCCGAAAGAATGGCAACCACACTCCAGAAGACAGGAGCGAAGCCCTCGCAACCTACGCGGGGCAGTTCCATCAGCTCTCCCACCCCGCGTACCAGCTAAGCGACGTCAAAGTCACGCCGCAAGCCGGAGGCGCGCTCGCCACGGCCAACTACACCATCACGAGCCAGAATGGGGCCGTCCACAGTGCCATAACGTTCCACCTCGTCTCCGAAGGCAGCCAGCTGAAGATCGTCGAAATCACTATCCCGCCCGCGCCATGACGATCCAATCGGCAGTAGACGGTGATCCAGCAGGGGCGACCGGACGAACCCGTCCCCAATTCAGGAGCGTTCGTGGCCGCAACACCTGAGCAGCGAAAGTGGATCCAGATCCTCGAGGGGAATCGCGTCGAGGCCGCAGGGCGTGTCGTCGGCGCGGAGTTCAGCGACCAGGTCCCTCTGCGGGCGGTTGTGCACGGCGTCGACAGCGCGTTCCGCTTCAGCGAGGAGCTGCTCAGCAAGCACGTCCTGTTCCTTGGAAGCATCGGCTCCGGCAAGACCAATGCCATGCAGGCGCTATTCAGTTCGATACGCGAAAAGTCGACATCCAACGATGTCTTCGTAGTCTTCGACACCAAGGGTGACTTCCTCGAACATTTCTATGAGGACGGCGACGCGGTCATCACAAATGACCGGACGCTTGCTCACGGCCGCGTCACGTGGAACATCTTCTCGGACCTGCACGGATCAGGTCCCGAGCGGGTCGATGAAGCATTCGAGATCGCATCGACGGTCTTTGGGGATTCGCTCGCTCAGGCCTCCAACAACTATTTCTTCGCTGCCGGTGCCCGCGACATTTTCGCGGGAGTTCTCGAGAGCTTGGCCCGGACCGACCAGAGGGACGTCTCGAATCGAGAGCTCCGGGATCATCTCGAAGGCTCGGCGGAGGAGATACTCAAGCTGATCGAACCGCATCCCGATCTAGCCGGGATTCGTGCGTACCTGAAGGGCGAGGCGGTCGCGCGCTCGACGCTGGCCTACCTACAACAGACCGTCAGGGAGTGCTTCTCCGGCGTGTTCGGCGAAAGGGGGGACTTTTCGATAAGGCAGACCGTTAGGGACAAGGGTGCGCGGGTGCTCTTCATCGAGTACGACATCGCGCGAGGGGCCGTTCTGCTTCCCATCTACCGAGTTATGCTCGACCTCGCGATCAAGGAGGGCCTGGGTCGCTCGCGGACGGCCGGCGACGTTTTCTTCCTGATGGACGAGTTCGCGCTCCTGCCGAAAATGAAACACGTCTCTGACGGAATCAACTTTGGCCGCTCGCTCGGCATGCGCTTTATCGTCGGTAGCCAGAACGTCTCCCAGGTTTACGACGCCTACGGTGAGGACATCGGAGTCAGCATCCTGAGCGGCTTCGGCACGGTCTTCGCCTTCCGCCTGATGGATGGGCGCAGCCGGGCGTTTGTCTCGGATCGCTTCGGCCGGAACCGGAAGCAGGTGACGATTGAGCACGCGGTTCGAGCAGAAGGCGTTCACGAGAACGTGCTCGAGGGAAATGTAATCGAGGACTGGGACCTATCCTCGCTCGGCGTCGGCCAGACTATCGCGTCGATGCCGTCTGGGCCGCCTTTCTTTTTCGACTTCGCGGAGTGGCGTCCGTGACGCCCGATCCGAGGGGTCCCGAGCAAAGCCCGAGCGCACCCGCATTGGATGCGCTGCCGTCCGAGGGCATGCTGCTCGCCGTCGGCCTACCCAAGGGCATCACGCTGCCGGCGCCTGGTGTCGACCTGCTGCCGACCGGCTGGGTGCACGCGGGTGGCAGGCAACGCCCTCTGTCGCCAGAGGAGTATCAGGTCTGGACGTTCGCGCTGGTCCCACGACCGCGACGGCAGCTCATTGACTTGGCTCAACGCGCAAATATCGTCGAAGCCGACTCGATCGTGTCCGACATGGTGAACGCCGGAGTGCTCATGGAGGTACGCGCCACAGATCGAGCGGTGGAGTTGAGCGATGTTCGCGTGATACCTATCGCGATCGGTGCAGGCAACGATCCCGCCCGCCTGGATGTGTGGCAGGTCTTCGATCCCTCTCGGGAGTTGACGCTCGAGCTCGACGCGGTGTCGTTCGGAATTTGGAGCGAGCTTGATGGGTCCCGAACGCTCGGAGACGTCTGCCGAACGGTCACCGAGACTTTCTACAGCGTAACCGCAGAAGCGGACGTATGGTCTCGCCTGCCTAGGCTACTCGTGAGCCTGATGGCGATGCGGTATGTCTTCGTCGACGGGCCGGTAGACGATGCGGCGTTCGATTAGAAGCGCGGCCCACGCAGGCCTTGCGGCCGGGGCGGCCACAGTCGTAACGCATGCCGTCGCAGCATTTCCCCAGATGGGACCCGAGATGGCCGCGGCCCTCGAGGTTGGCCTTCAGTTCGGCGTGGGCGCCGTGATGCGGGCTTGGGACGAACAAGCCGCAAAGGCCGAGGCCGAGGCGGAGGCCCGTAAGGCACAGGCCGAAGCAGAGGAAGCCAGAGCCGAAGAAGCCGAAGAAGACGATCCGGAGGTCGAAGCCGAAGAAGCTGAGACAACCGAGGAAGCGGAAGCGGAAACAGAAGCCGAAGAAGCCGAAGCCGACGAAACGGAACTCGAAGCCGAAGAAGACAACCCCGAGCTGGAAGCCGAAGAACAAGAAGCCGAAGCCGAAGAAGACGATCCGGAGGTCGAAGCCGAAGAAGCCGAGACGACAGAGGAAGCGGAAGCGGAAACAGAAGCCGAACAATCCGAAGTCGAAGCTGCGCCCGAGGCCGAAGCGGCACCTGAAGCTGAGGCGGCGCCCGAGCCTAGCCCGGCGTCCGAAGCGGCGCCTGAACCTGAACCTGAACCTGAACCCGAACCCGAAATGTAGTTGCGTGCAGACGCGACAGAGAGTCAGAGGAGCACATGAGCACAGCGACTGGAAGTAATGCGATGTTCTGCGAGAACTGCGGCGCGCACATGGCGCTCGGTGCCGTCGTCTGCTCTCAATGCGGGTTCGAGGCACCACCCGAAGATCCGACCCAGGTAGCGACGTCCACGCTTCCCGACAACGATTCGTATAACCGCATCCCCGGAACACTCATCGCCTTGGGCGACGGCGAGAAGGTGTGGCGGAGTTACGCGGTCACCCAGTTCCCCATGCCTCGCATCTTCCGGAATATGGGCAGACACCGTGGCAGTGGGAACCTCTACGTGACGGACGCGCGCGTGATGTTCTTTGCGACCTACGAACGGCGCGGTGGCCGCAAAAGAAGCATGGTCCTCCAGGAGACTCAGCTCGGCCAGATCACTGGCTTGACCGCATTCGTGTCGCGCAGCTTCAGCCTTTGGACCGTGCTCCTCGTCGCATTGCTCGCCCTTTCGGGTGTCGGCGGCATCCTCGGTGAATCGAAGGGCAACGGCTTCCTGCTCTTGGTGATCGCTGCGTTTGGCGCATTCCTGATATCGCGGGGACTCGGGAGCCGCGGCACGATCGGCGTTCGCATTCATTCGGCCTCAACGCAGGCTAGCCCTCTGGGCTTCGGGGAGCTCGGAGACGGAACGGGCCGGTTGCGCGGAATGATCGAGACGCTGCTCGGGCCGTTTGGGCAGCTCCTGTCCGGGGCGGTCGGCCCCCAGGATGCGAGCGATCTGCTCGTCGCGCTTCCCGGCCCCGACGCTGAGCGTGTCATCGTCGAGCTCGGGGCTTTGATCGCCGATATGCAGTCGAAGGGGACACTTGCCGGCACGCACTGGGGGGTTGTCGACTGATCTGTGATTGGGGTCGGAGGTGAGGGTAAAGCCCAGCGCTCTCACACCCCGGACCGCCCGAGTCCCCGTCCGGTGCCCTGCCTTCGGTTCCGGTCAGTGAGGGCGCGCACCGCCGCCGTCAGCACTGCGCGGGAATCGCGGTAAGCGGTGAGGTCCGCAGGAAGCGCTCGTACCCGAGCCACGAGCTGACAGGGTCGGCTACCGGTTCGCTGCCCGGGAGTGTCTCCACCACGAGGCAGCTGAGGGGCGTGTCCGGGCTGAGGCCGAGCAGGCTGAGCACGGCCTCGAGCTCGGCCTCCGACCAGGTGGCGGTGCCGGTTTCTGCCACGGCGCGCTCGGCTCTGAAGGTCCAGCGTCGCGCCTCGGTGCTCGCCCGGCGGTTGTCGAGCAGGATGTTGCGCATATCAGCGTCGTCGGCCTGGTGCACCTGCGCGTACAGCAGCGCCCACAGCTGCGTCACCGGCGGGTAGGCCAGCAGCGACTCGCCTTCGAACACGGGGTTGGCGACCGGCGCGTTGATCTCGATGCCGGCCTTGGAGCGGTTTACCGCCACGGGCAGCGTGGGCGCCGGGTGCTGTACTCCGGTCGCCCGCAGGGGGCGCCCGAACCTGCCCTGGGCGGTCGACCACCCCACGCTGTGGCCGACCCTCAGCTCGTAGGTGTAGAAGCCGAATAGCTCAGGCGAGTCGGCAGTCGTGCCGGGCGGCAGCGGCACGAAGAAGTGCACGGGCGAGTCGGTGGGCTGCAGCAGCTGCATGGCCGACTCCCCGGCCTGGTCGTCGGACTGGCCCGGCACGATCGTGCGGATCGGCTCGGGGTCGATCGGCAGGGGCGGCTCGGAGGCTTCGGGCAGTTCCGGCGTCTCGCGGATCAGCACGGGGTCGGGAGCGTAGGCGAGAACCCGCGCGTACAGCGAGTCGTCGGGGTTTTCGGGCGCCTCGGCGAACTCGAACCACAGCACCTTCTGGCGCGATTCGGTGTGGCTGTAGGCTGCGTCGCGGTTGTACGGAGAGAGGGCGAGCCCGGCGGAAGCCAGCTTGGGCACCTGGCCTGGGGGCGTCGTTATCGGCAGCTTCAGGTCGAACGTCATGTCGGCGTCGGCGGACGTCGGCGTATGGCGGAACACTGGCTGAATTGTGTATTTCCGCTCGATTTCCGCGGGGAACTCGCCGGGCGGGGGCTTGGGATCGAAGACGTCGAGGAACACGATCTCGGAGTGGTCGGTTGGCGCGCCTTCGAGCGCCTCATGGGCGACGGTGGCGCGCGCCTGTACCTGCCCCACCTCGACGCCTTCCTGCTGGATGCTGAGGTGGTCGAGGCCTTCCCAGCTCCAGTCGCGGTCCAGTTCCAGACGCACGGCCACGATCCAGACCTTGGTGAGGTCGCTGATCGAGCCGAACTGGATGCTGCCGCCGTCTGGCCCCAGCACGTGTGCCACCCCCGGCCCGCAGCCGAACAGCACGCGTTCGCCGGGGTGCGCCCGCAGTCCTGTATCCACAACCGCGAGGTCGAGCGCCGCGGCCAGGCGCCCGAGCGCGTTGTCGGGTGCGGCCACACCCTGCCCGGCCATCTGCTGTGCCAGCGCGACCGCCTGTGTCACCGGCGCGTCGGGCTGCAGGAAGATGCCCTCCACGGGGTCTGACAGCGCCTCATGCAGCAGCTGCGACTCGTTCTGGCTGTAGCTGGCGGTCGCCAGCGCGCTCTGCTGGCCGTGACGCACGTCTTCGCTGCCGTAGTAGCTGCTGCGCTCCGCCGCAAGGGCATTGACGGCGATGCGCACGGTGCGGGCCGTGGGCATCGGCAGCGGCCCTGAGCCGGGATCGGTGATCGTGGAGGCATCGGGCACGTCGCGCCATTCGAGGTCCAGCGCGAGTGCTTCGTCGACGTCGGCGGGAAATGGCCGCGTTGCCTTGTAGAGGACCTGGTAGCCGCCTTCCGCCCCAGGGGAGGCGACGCTCACTTCGATCTCCACCGCTTCGACGTCGGGGTCGGGCAGGCCCACCGCACGGTGTTCGGCGATCGCGTTAGGGAGATCGGCGAGCATGTCCGCCGCCGAGCCGCCCGCGAACGTGTACGCGGGGTAGCCCATCAGCGGCCGCTTGACCGTGATCGCGGACGGCGGGCTCGCTGGATCGGGGACGGTGGGCAGCGCGGTTTCGACCCGCAGGGCCTGGGGGCGTACCCAGCGCAGGAACGTCAGCGGTGCCACGGGTTGGGGCGCGGGGTTGACCGGTTCCTCCGCGAGTTCCGGCCCGCCCCCGGTGTGGTCCACCAGCCGCACCCGGAACTCGTAGGCGTGGCCGTAGCGGAGGTTGACGGCGGGGTCCACGCCTTCGATCACCGATGGCGAGTCGACGCCCTGCAGCCTGGCCTCGTCGCGGTCCAGGGCGATGAGCGAGGCACCCTTCCAGGATGTGTAGTAGGAGGGAATCCAGAAGGTCTCGCTGGTGTCGGACATCAGTTTGTTGGGCGCGATCTCGACTTGGAATTCGCCTTCGTGTGCGCCGAGATCGAGGCTGCTGATCGTGACTTCCGTCTTGCCTAGCACGAGCGAGTGCCACGCCGTCTCCCCAGCTTCGCGGGCGTCCACCCGGTATCCGAGGACTCCCATGGGCGTGTTCGCGACCGCCGCGGCCGGGTCGATCTGGCGGTTGAGCCAGGTGGCGACCTGCTCGTCGTCCCAGCCCAACCGCATGCCGTGGTCGGTGCGGGGCCGGGTGCCGTCCTCCTGTTCGCCGAGGGGGTCGAGCGCGGTCGGCTGGGCGCCATAGACGGCCTTGGCGAAGCCGTCGTCGTAGTCGATCGCCTCGCGGAACTGTTCGTCGTAGTCGGCCGCCGGTACTGACGCGGCGACTGGGAACAACACGGAGGTGAACAGGCTGCGCGCCGCGCCCAGCGGCGGGACGCGGGCCGCGTAGGAGGCGAGCGCGCCGGGATCGGCGAGCAGGCCCGCCCCCTGGCTGCCTGCTGCCAGGGTCACGTAGATCCAGCCGCCGCCGTCGAAGAAGTGCGCGGCGGGGGTCAGCGTGAACGGACGCACGAGCCCGATCGCTTCGCAGAGCAGTGGCTGGCGCAGCGCCGCGGCCAGCACCCTGCCCCATCCGAGTTTCGGCGGGTCGCTCTTGAGCACGGTTCCGGCGGGGACGCCCGCCTTCAGCGCACAGTGGTAGCTGTCGTCCACGCGCAGGTACGGGTTGCCCCCGTCCGCGTAGCCGGTCGCGGCGCGGTATGCGGGCGGCGCGAACTTCAGGAAGCGGCCGCTGGCGGTGCGCGGATCGACCGGTGTGACCGTGGTGTCGATCGGGAGCGTCGTGGCGATCGCCTGGCAGATGACCTGCGCCTGAGCTGGCGCAGTGGTCGCCTCGGCCACCGGCGTGAATGGCGACGCCGTGGTGGGGAGCGATCCGAGTCCCGCAACGAGCCGGATCTCGAAGGTGAAGTCGGCGTCGGCGAAGCTCGGTTCGCCCGCCACGAGCGGGTCGAGCGGGTTGGTCTGAGGCGCGGCCAGGAGGTTGAGCGTGAGCTGCGTGCCGTCCCATTGCTGCAGGTAGGGCAAGAGGATCAGTTCTGTCATCGCTTTTTCCTAGCTTGCGTTGGGCAGGACGTCGGGCAGGGGACAGGCGGGGGCTCCGGGGCCGGAGATGACTTCCGAGGCGGTGGTCGACACCTCGAAGCTGATGCTGAAGACCAGGCACACGCTGACTTCGACGCCGAACGTCAGCTTGGCCGCACCGTACTTCGTGTCGTTGCCGGTGCCACGGCAGGCGTCCACCAGCGCGAGCTGGCCCTCGAGCGTGATCGTGACCTTCACGATCGGCTCCAGCTCGGCCTCGAGTTCCAGCAGGAAGCCGATGCCGAAGCCGAGGACGGTGTCGCCCACGAAGCCCACGAACGTGAGCGCGAACAGCCCCTTGAACTCGAACGGCCCGGCGTCGAACTCGTATGCCAAGCCGATGCCGAGCAGCAGGGAATAGACGGTGCCGGCTTCGGTCGAGAGTTGGATTTCCAGTTTGATGACCGAGGCCACGTACAGGTCGGGGACCGATTGGATCCCGAACAGGGGCTGGCCGGCGAGGCTGAAGGCAGCTGTGTCCGCGCTCGGCGCGAGTTCGAGCTCGACCTTGACTTCGGTCTCGTCGAACTTGATCTCGGGATCGGGCACGAGCGGCGGAATCTGGAACGGCTCACCGGTCTCATCGACGAAGGGCACTTTCAGCGCCGCTTTCAGCGACCAGTCGTTGGTCATGAGCGTTGACAGCGTGCCGGTGATGCCGATTTCGGCCAGGATCGTGAGCAGGTCTTCGACGACGCTGAGCCCGCCGCCGAGTTCCAGCTTCGGCTTTTGGAACTGTGTGGCGAGGTCGGCCGCAGAGACGACGTTGGACTTGAGCTTGATCAGGTCGCCGAGCGAGCTGGAGCTCATGATCTTGACGGCTTCCTCCAGGCGGAACTGCCACGGGACGGCCTGTGAGGTGTCGAGCTCGTAGGTGACCTGGGCGGAGGTGTAGTCGACATCACTGCTCACCGAGCCGGCCTGTCTCATCGTGCGCCGGCCGACCCCCGCCGGGAACGGCGAGAGGAGCTTCAGCTTGTAATGGCCGGAGCCGTCCACTTCGAGCGCCCAGTTCGAGGACGGGAATGGCACCGCCTTGTCCGGCGTCGGATAGAGGCCGATGGCCGTGCCGAGGCCGTAGGGGTCGGCGATCGAGCCGGGTTCAGTACTGGTGATGCTCGTCGGGTCGGTGGCTTCGATCTTTGGCCGCGGGTAGAGCGCCCGCTGTGTCCCCATGGCGTGCAGCACGGCGTAGTCGCGCTCGGGGTTGGCGGGCTGGGCGAGGTCGGCGGGGTCGGCAAAGCGATACGGTGATGACGGTGACGGCGCCGTCCCTGCCGCTCCGGCCCTGATGATCGGCAGCCCCGTGTCCTGGGCGACGGCTGTGGGCGCGCTCAGCGGGCCTTCGATCTGCACCACCGACCACTCGCCGCCGCCTGGGAATGCGGGCGCGCCCCAGCCTGTCATGACGAATTCGGGACCGCCCATGCCCTGGGTTACGCCAACGCCGACACGCTGCAGGCGCATCGCCTGTGTGCCCGAGCCGACGTTGATGCTGGTGTCGATCGGTCCCCCCAGGGGTCCGGCCTGTGACAGCAGCTCCTGGTACTGATCGGGGCTGATCAGGGGGACGGCGGTGATTTGGACGAACCCGAACTGACCCTTGGCCGGCACGAGCCGGGGCGTGCCGTCGGGGTTGGTGGGGGCGCCGTCGAGGATGAGATCACCGTCGAAGTACACCGCGGCCATGTCGATCCCGTCGATGGGCACCACCTGGCCGGTGCCCAGGATGTTGACGACGTTGGCGATGCGTGTCACCACTCCGGGGTGCGTCACGATCGTCGATTTCGGGAACTCATAGCTACCGTCGCCCACCGCCTGCCAGCCGCTGTCGCTGCGCGTGACGACCGCGTTGTTGCGCCGCTGGATGGTGATCGTGCGCACCACGACCACGCCATAGGGGAACAGGACGCTGCGAACCTTGACGATCTCGTAGGCGGTGCGGCCGACGAGCACATCGAAGCGGGCCTGGACCACCTCGACGTCTTCTTCTTCGGGGTTCAGCCAGTTGCTGAACAGGCTCTCGCCGTAGCCCGATACGTCGATCCGCGTGACTGGGACGAGGCGGTGTGTGCTGGTCTCGCCGAGGTAGCTGTTGAAGATGCTCGTGGCTTCGGTGCCGAGGACGCTGTAGTTCCCCGGCTGGGCCACGGGAAGCTGCGCGGTGAAGCCCTCCAGCGCCGGCGTCTGTTCGCTCGAAAGCGATGAGTCATGAGCGTCGATACGCAGCTGGTGGGCCCCTTGGAGCGTCCCGTGCTGGGGCCGGTTGAACACCACGGTGGCGCTGCGTGTCTCGCCGGGCGTGCTGCCACGAAGCTCGCTTATGGCGATCATGCCGAACGGGAGCGTGAACCGCGCCTCGGTGGCAAGTGGGTCGGGCTTGGCGAAGTTCTCGACGAGCGTTCTCAGTGCCGCGGTGGGATATACGGGCACGAGCTTGGCGGTGGGGACGCTGAAGAGCGTGGGGACGCCGCTGTTGGCGAAGTCGACCCACTTCGGCAGCGGGTTGGGGCCAGGGTCCTGGACCGTCTCGACCGCCTCCCATTGCACGGCGGGCAGGGTCACCAACTGAAGATCCTCGCCCTCGGCCTCAAAGGTGAGCCCGGCGATGGTGAACCTCGTCTCGTTTGTCTTGCGCGTGGATGCGGGGTCCCACGCGACGCCGAACTGGTCGACGTTGGTGGACACGTCGAGCAGCATCAGACCGCGACGTTCCTCGAAGGCGAGCGCGTTCCCCATCGCCTCGATGGCTCCGGCCCGCAGTTCGCCGCCGTCGCGCAGCTCCAGCGCATCCGCACCCGCATCTGTGCCCACGTCGAGCTCGAATGGCTCGTCTCTGTCGCCGGCGAGGCGGAGCGCGCCCTCGCCCGCGCCCGCCAGCAGGTGGAAGTCGAACGAGCTTGCCGCCGGCTGCCACTCCAACACGCTGACGAGATCGCCGCCTTCCTGGTCGAGGCCGGAGCGCAGCGCGCCGTAGCTGGCGGCGTAGGGGTCGGGCAGGGTCGGGACCAGCGCGAGCAGGCGGTAGGCGAGCAGCACGGCGGCGGATTCGAGGGCGGCGCCGTCGTAGGCGCCGTAGATGACGATGGCGGTGGGGGGTCTCACGCGCAGCACGGCGTTCACCAGGGCGAAGCCGATGGCGTTCGTGTACGACGGCGGCGTGAGCGCCCCCTCGACCAACAGGAAGGTACCGGCCGAGGTGCTCAGCAGCAGCACGGCGATCGAGTCGGCGTGCAGGCTGAGTCGTTCGCCGCGCAGGTCGACGGGCCGGTCGAGCACGGCCGTGAGATCCGCCTCGGTCACCACCGCCTCGGCGCCGGCGGCCTCCGAGATGAAGGCGGCGTCGAACGACGGCGTCCAGCGCAGCTCAATGCGCCCGTCCTCCGTGGCCGGCAGCTGGGGCTGCTGTTCGACGCGTTCGCCCTGAGCGTCGCCGGTGAGCAGCGAGAGGCTGTGAGGGTCGGCCACGAGTACCGCGGCCATCAACGGCACCGGCTCCGGCTGTCCCAGCCAGGCGCCGGTGAGGCCTTGTCCCAGCCACAGCAGCAGCGATCCGGTACCGGAGGCCTCGCCGAGGTTGGCGGGTTCGATCACCGCGACCGGCAGGCCCCAGGCGGCGGCGGTGATGGGCGCGGATCCGGCAAGCGTGAAGGCGGTTGCCTTCATGGCATTGACGGCGAACGGCGTGGTCGCCGCCGTCAGCGGCACGGCCAGGACTTTGAGGGCCGCGTCGTAGACGACGGTCGCGTTCGTCGGCGCCAGTGTGGTGTCGAACCCGAACGCGAGCAGGCGCGCGGTGTCCGACGGTTCGACGGTCAGCTCTGCGGTGGAGGCCACCACCAAGCGGAATTGCGAGGGTGCCGCGACTTTGGCATCGCGTGCGTCCTCGCCCGGACCCGTACTTGTGTCTGGTGTCTCTGACTCGGTGTTCGCTGTGATGTCGACCGTCACGCCGGCGGGGACCACGATCTCTTCGCCTGTGCTCGCGACCGCTGCGCTGAATGAGATCGTGCCGCCGCTCACCTGGATGCCGGTCCACGAGCCGGCTGGGGCGGCGGGGTCGACGAGCTGGCTGGCGAACCACAAGCTGCCGGCAGGAACCTCGAACCTCAGTGGGGCGCCGGGGGGCGCGGGAATCTCGGGGAGACGGATGACGACCTCGATCGGCAAGGTCAGGAACGGGACGTCGCCGGCGACCCTGACGAGTCGGACATGGCGCACGATGGGGAAGAGATCCAGCCACACTTCGCGGTTTGCCAGATCCTTGAATGGGCCCAGGCTCTGCGCTGATTTGAGCCCGTTGGCCCAGGCGGGAACCGCGCCGGCAACCGTGGGTGTGCTGAGTGGGACGCTGCGGCGGTGCACGAGGAACTGCCCAGGGGCGGGCTGTCCGGAGGACGGCGTCGCGGCGGTGCTCGCGACGGTGGCGGACCCGGGGACGAGACCCGCGTCTAGGGCCTCGGCGACCACGCGCCGGGCTTCTTCGAGCAGAGGAGCCTGCTCGGGCTCCACCGGCCGAAGATCACCGACGAGATCGACCAGCGCGTCTTCGAGATCGTTCGAGCCCACGTCCACCCCCAGCATGGCCTAATCGCAGCTTTCGAATTACTGCGTCAAGTGGATCACAGCTATTTGAAGGTGTCAACAACTGTTACCTAACCGGTAACAAAGCTGGGCTGGAAAGGTGGGCTCGTGTCTCAGTCAGCGGGGCGCTGCAACGCCCGCTCCCTCACCTCCGCCAGCGTCCGCTCAGCCGCCCCCCGCCGCCGCCGGTGCCGGTTCTGCGCGGCCAGCATCTGCTCGATGTCGCCGAGCTCGAGCTCGACTTCTCGCTCGGGTGAGCGGGTGGGTTTCCAGTCGAGCAGATCTTCGTAGCCGTCGTGGTGGAAGTGTCCGGCGAATGCTGCGAGCGCGAGCAGGAGCAGCGGCAGCCCGAGCACCATCGACAGGAAGTACAGCTCCGCCATCTGGCTCAGGCGCCCTCCGGCGCCGGTCGCAGCGGCGGTCGTGCTCGCGGCGCGCGCCGACTGGAGGGCTTCTTGGCCTGCGGCTGGCGACCCTTGGCGGCCTCTTTCGCGGCTGGCTGGCGCTTGGCGGCGGCCGGCTCCCGCTCGGCGGGCGCTGCCTCGCCGCTCAGCCCGTCGATCGCGGCCTGCACGGTGGCGAGGCGCCGCACGAGCATCGTGCGCACCTGCTCGAGCTCGCCGGCGTCGAGCAGCGCCGGCCCGATGCCGGTGCGCCTTGCGTCGCGCGCGGGGGCGACGCCGGGGTGTTTGGCTTCGATCTCACCGAGCGTGCGCTCGAGCGTTGCGATCTGCCCGCGCAGCACGCGCCGTCGCTCGGCGGCGTCGTCGCCGGGGCTCTGCGGAGCGCCCGGGGTGACGTAGAGGGCGGCGGCGACCTCGCGGTGGTCGACGCCGGTCTCGTGCGCTTCGCGCGCGGCGTCGGCGGCGATCGTGGCGACGGTGCTCAGCTGCTGGGGGGTGGCGGCGACGAACGTGCCGCTGCCCTGCTGGCTGTCGATCAGCCCCTCCTGCTCGAGACGCTGGTAGACGCTGCGCACGGTGTTGACGTTGACGCCGGTGGCCTCCGCCGCTTCGCGCAGGCCGGGCAGGCGCTGGCCGGGCTGGAAGCGCCCGTCGCGGATGCGTGAGCGCAGCGCCCATGCGAGCTGCACGCCGATCGGGATCTCGGCGTCGCGATCGACGCTGATGTCCAGGCCTGATGACGCGTCTGGCTGCTGGCTCATGCCAGCAACTTTAGAGCGCGCGGCCGATGTTGCATAGTGTGCTGGTCAACTAGTACACTAGAAGAATGCGGCGTGGAGGCGGTGCCATCGCAGCGGTTCCCAGTCGGGCGTTTGCTCCGGCCAGGCATGTGCTCGAGGAATTCGGCGACATGATGCTGCTCACCGGCAGGACGATCTCCTCGGCGGTGCGGCCGCCGTATGTGTACGGCGGCGAGCTGGTCGCGCAGTTCCTGTTCGTGCTGCGCCTGGTGTGGCTGCCGCTGCTTGTCTCCACCGTGGCGATCAACTACGGCGCGCCGGGCCTGCAGGCGGCGAACTTCCTGAAGCTGTTCGGCGCGCTCGACTTCCTCGGTGGCGCGTTCTATGTGCTGGTGGTGCGCGAAATCGGCCCGCTGATCACGGCGATCGTGGTCGCGGGGGTGGGGGGCACGGCGATCACCGCGGACCTGGGCGCGCGCAAGGTGCGCGAGGAGCTCGACGCGCTGCAGGTGCTCGGCGTGGACCCGGTCAAGAACCTCGTCGTGCCGCGCTTCCTCGCGTTGATGCTGGTGACGGGCCTGTTCAACGTCTACGCGATCCTGTTCGGCCTCTACGGCGGCCTGCTCGCGACGGTCGAGAACGGCGGCTCGCTGGGGCCGTTCTGGGCGACGCTGTTCGCGAACGCGGACGTCACCGATCTGTGGGGGTCGGTGCTGAAGACGACGACCTTCGGCGCGATCATCGCGATCGTCTCCTGTTACAAGGGCATGACCGCCTCCGGCGGCGCGGAGGGCGTGGGGCGCGCGGTCAACGAGGCGGTCGTCGTCTCGTTCCTGGTGTTCGGCGCGTTCAACTACATCTTCACGCAGACGCTGCTGGCGACCCACCCGCAGATCCTGGTGTTCAAGTGAACGACCTGCTGGCATTGCCGCGCGAATGGCTCGGCTCGACGGGAGAGCTCGGCGGCTTCATGGGCGAAGTGCTGCGCGATGTGTGGAGCCTGCGCGTGCTCAAGTTCTTCGGCGAGACGCTGCGCCAGTCGGGCATCCTGATCGTGGGCTCGACGGGCGTGATCTGGGGACTGGTGTTCATCAACGGCCTCGGCCCCTGCGGCATCCAGGCGGCGTACATCACCGAGGCGGCCGGCACGCCCGGCTACTCGGGCGTGTTCTCGGCGTGGTGCAACCTGCGCGAGGCGGTGCCGCTGGTGTTCGGCTACATGCTGGCCGCGAAGGTCGGCACGGGGATCGTGGCGGAGCTCGGCGCGATGCGCATCTCCGAGGAGGTCGACGCGCTGGAGGTGATGGGTGTCAACTCGATGACGTTCCTGTGCGCGACGCGCCTCTTGGCGGCGTGGCTGGTGCTGCCGTTCATGTACGTCGGCGCGATCGGCGTCGCCTACCTCGGCTCCTACATCGCGATCGTGCACCAGGTCGGCTACATCTCCTCGGGCGGCTACCTGCTGGTCTTCTGGCAGTTCCAGAATCCCGGCGACTACCTGTTCAGCGTGATCAAGGGCATGACGATGGCCACCGCGATCGTGCTCGTCGCCTGCTACTACGGCTACAACGCGAGCGGCGGTCCCGTGGGCGTGGGCCAGGCGACGGCCAAGTCGATGGCGCTGAACCTCGTGCTCGTGAACGTGATCGACGCGCTCGGCACCCAGATTTTCTGGGGCACCAATGCGCGCGCCCCGATCGGCGGTTGACTGGAGCGCGAACCGGCCGCGACCCTGCCGCGGCAGCTAGCCTGGATCGCATCGACGTGACCGTCCCCATCGAGATCACGCCCGGCCTGCTGCGCTGGACGGCGCCGCACCCGGACTGGAAGCCGCAGGCCGACCCCGGCGGCTCGAGCGACTGGGACCAGATGGTCGGCTCGGTGCTCTACGAAACGCCGGCGGGCGTGGTCGTCCTGATCGACCCGCTGCTGCCGGCGGCGGAGCGCGAGCAGTTCCTGCATTGGCTCGACGGGCGCGTTGCGGGACGGCCGGTGAGCATCCTCACGACGATTCAATGGCATCGCCGCGACCGCGAGGAGCTTGCGGAGCGCTACCGCGCGAACAGCACGCGCGTGTGGAACTACCTGCCGCCTGGGGTGGAGCAGCAGCCGCTGTACCGTGCCGGCGAGATCCTTTTCTGGTTGCCGGCTGTGGCCGCGCTCGTCGCCGGCGACCGGCTGATCGGTGACGGGGCGGGTGGCGTGCAGGTGTGCCCGCAGAGCTGGCTTACAGAGGTGCCCGCGAACCGCGCGGAAGTCGCGGGGCTGCTGCGCCCGCTGCTCGTGCTGCCGATCGAACGGGTGCTCGTGTCCCACGGTCAGCCGGTGCTGCGCATGGGCCATGCGGCGCTCGAGCGTGCGATCGCGGAGGCCGAAGCGGCTTAGCGCTCGATCACGAGCTTCGTCCAGCCGCGCTCCAGCAGCGCGTCGGCGGCGTCGCTCCAGCCGACCACCTTGGTGGTGACGAGCTCGGGGCGCAGCGCGCCGGAGGCTGCGAGCTCGAGCACATGCGGCATCGCCGTGCGCGCGTTCACGCGGCCGGTCTTGAAGGTGATGCCCTTGGTGTACATCTCGAGCAGCGGCAGCGACGGCTGCTCACCGAAGTAGATCGCGGTGCTCGTGCAGAAACCATCGGGAGCGGTCGAGCGCAGCGCCAGCGCGAGGCCGTCGGGATCGGCGCTCGCGTCGACGGTGATCGCGTACGGCCCAACGCGTTTGGGCATCTCCGCGAGCGTCTGCGCGCCGAGCTTTGCGGCGGTAAGCCGCCGTGATTCGTCGGCGTCCACGTACAGCACCGACTCCGAGCCGAGCGCGACCGCGAGCCCCGCTGCATACAGGCCGATCGAGCCGGCGCCGGCGCCGCCGACGACCAGCACGTCCGCGCCGGGCTGCTCGGCGAGCGCCGGGCCGACCGTGCGCCACGCGTCGCTGATGTTGTCCGATGCGCTTGCCACCGCAGAGGGCTCGAGGCCGCTTGGGACCGGCACGAGCATGTGCTCGGCGTAGGGGACGCAGACGACGTCCGACAGGAACCCGCCCCACTGCTCGACCGCCGGGCCGAAGCCGTAGCTCGACATGAACGCGACGCCGCTGCAGTTGGAGGTCCTTCCCTGCAGGCACGCTTGGCACTCGCCACAGGAGATCTGGAACGGCACGCTCACGAGCTGGCCCGGCTGGAGCGTTGTGACGGCGTCGCCGACGTCCAGCACCTCGGCGACGCACTCGTGGCCGATCGCAAACGGCGGCGCAAACGGCGAGCTGCCCTCGATGATCAGCGCGTCGAGGTCGCAGGTGGCGACCGCGCGCGGTCGCACGAGCGCGGCGGCGTCCGAGCTCAGCTGCGGCGCGGGTGCTTCGCGCCACTCGAGCGCGTCGGGGCCCGTGTAGGTGAGCTGCTGCATGGCGTCGCTCCTCCGCTGTTGATCGGCCGGTCGCAGATATCGTTGCAGCCCACCAGGAAATCGAGCGCGCCGGCGGCGGTTGAGCGTGCTGGCGGCGGACATCGCTGCCGGCCCCCGGCGGATCAAGTGCCGGACCCGGCTTGCGGGGGAGCTCTACTGCTTGGGGGTGTCGGCCTCTGGTACGATCTGCCGCTGTTCCAGACCTGCGGAGGAGTCGACGCAGAGGGATGCTGGAGATAGGCGCGGAGTAGGTCGTCTTTCGGGTCGATGTCGAACAGGGGGTCGTAACGTGACGTCGCGATTGCCGCAACAGTCAAGTGGTGGTCCACTTCTTCGGTGTCATAATCGCTGTGCGATCGCGATGATTGTGGCGATGGCGCTGCTGCTCGTGCCGGCCGGCGCGAGCGCGGCCTCGCCGGTGCTCGAATTTGTCGTCCCCGGCCATACTCTGCCCGTCAGTTTCACGACCGAAAGCGGGGCGGTGACGGCGCAGATGGCCGGCTTTGAAACCCTCGTGCATTGCACCGCCTCCTCGGGTAAAGGGGAAATCACGGGACCGCGCTCGACCGTCTCCGAATATCGGCTCACAGGGTGCACCGCGGCGGGGGGCTCCGCGAAGTGCAAATCCGCAAGCGCAGAAGAAGAAGAAATTGTGACAGGACAGATCGCGGGCGATCTCGTGTACATCGATCAAGCGAAGGCGCAAGTGGGCATCCTCCTCAATCCGGAAGGTCACACTTACATATCCTTCAAATGCGGAGGCGAGCCCGCCGAAGGGCAGGGTTCTTTCATCGCGCCCGTAGGTCCGATCAATCAGGAAGCCACGGCGTTCACGGCGACGCTGAGCCAGTTGGACAGCGTGCAGGCGCCCGACGAATACGAAGGTGAAAAAGGCGAACAGCTTCAGGCGATCCCCACGGGCAGACGGGAAAGCAACCCATTCGTCCCGACGGGCGTGGAACTGTCGATGACGATCCACAGCGTGCCGGGTGAGATCAAGGCTGTCACGACGCAGGAAATCGAAGCCAAGCAGCACCAGGAAGAAGCCAAGCAGCAGGAAGAAGCGGTCAAAAAAGCTGAAGAACGCACCAAGCAGGTTGGGGAAGAAGCGAAGAGATACGAAGAGCAGTTGAACGCCGAGATCGCTGCGATCAAGCAGCGTGAGGAAGAAGAAGCCGCCGAGAGGAAGCAGGAAGAATCAAAGCCAAAGCCTCCCACGCGGGCGCAGTTGCTGAGCAAGGCGCTCAAGCAATGCAAGAAGGAGCCCAAGAGCAAGCGTGCTCAGTGCATGGCCGAGGCTACGAAGAAGTACGGCCACAAGGCGAAGACGGGCAAGAAGTAGCGGAGCGTCCTAATCCAACGGCGTCGTGTAGGCACCGCTGAGCCCGCCGTCGATCAGGAACGTGGAGGCGGTCACGTAGCTCGAGTCCTCGCTGGCGAGGAACAGCGCGCCCTTGGCGATCTCGTCAGGGTGCGCGAAGCGGCCCATCGGCACGTGCACCAGGCGGCGCGCGGCCTTCTCGGGGTCCTTCGCGAACAGCTCTTTGAGCAGCGGCGTGTCCACCGGGCCGGGACACAGCGCGTTGACGCGCACGCCGCGTCGCGCGAACTCCACGCCGAGCTCGCGCGAGAGCGCCAGCACGCCGCCCTTGGAGGCGGTGTAGGAGATCTGCGAGGTCGCTGCGCCCATCACCGCCACGAACGACGCCGTGTTGATCACCGAGCCGCGCGCGGGGCCGTCGTTCTCGAGCAGGTACGGGATGCCGTGCTTGCAGCACAGGAACACGCTGCGCAGGTTCACCATCTGCACGCGCTCCCACGCCTCGAGGGTCGTCTCGAGCACCGAGCCGTCGTCGTTCGGCGAGATGCCGGCGTTGTTGAACAGCACGTCGATGCGCCCGTAGCTCTCGCGCACCGTCTGGAAGGCGTCGTGCACCTGCTGCTCGTCGGTCACGTCCACCTGCAGCGCGAGATCGCCCGGCGAGCCCGGCTGCAGGTCGACGCCGACGACCGTCGCGCCCTCGCGCTCGAACGCCGCCACGGTCGCAGCGCCGATGCCGCCGACGGCGCCAGTCACCACGCATACGCGCCCCTCGAGCCTTCCGGACGCGCTCATCGCCGCTCGCTCGCGTTGTCAGGGGCGGAGGTCTGGGTAGTCGTGGGGGCGCTCATCGCTGCTCCTCCCCCTCCGGGGACGATGCAGTTGCGTAGTAGATCGTCTTCACCTCTGTGTATGCCTCGAGCGCGTGCGGTCCCAGCTCGCGCCCGTAGCCCGACTGCTTGAAGCCACCGAACGGTGTGCTCACGCGCACCGAGGTGTTGGCGTTGATCGACAGCACGCCAGTCTCCACAGCGCGCGCCACGCGCAACGCGCGCGCGCCGTCGCGCGTCCAGATCGACCCCGACAGGCCGTAGACCGTATCGTTGGCCAGGCGGATCGCGTCGGCCTCCTCGCTGAAGGAGATCACCGCCGCGATCGGGCCGAAGACCTCCTCCTGGGCGACGCGGTCGCTGGCCTTCACGGGGGAGAGGACCGTCGGCGCAAACCAGAAGCCCGGGCCCTCCGGCGCGCTGCCCTGGAAGGCGATCGGCGCCTTGCCGTCGAGGAACGAGCCGACCGCGTCGCGTTGAGCGGCTGAGATCAAAGGCCCCATCTGCGTGGCCTCGTCGAGCGGATCGCCGACGCGCAGCGCCTTCACATGCGGCTCCAGCAGCTCCAGGAAACGCTCGAGCGCGCTCTCCTGCACGAGGATCCGCGAGCGCGCACAGCAGTCCTGGCCGGCGTTGCCGAACACCGCCGACGGCGCCGCCGCGGCCGCAGCCTCGAGGTCGGCGTCCGCGAACACGATGTTCGCCGACTTGCCGCCCAGCTCGAGCGTCACGCGCTTGATCGACGCAGCCGCGCCCGCCGCGATCGAGCGGCCCACCTCGGTCGAGCCGGTGAACGCGATCTTGGCCACGTCCGGGTGCTCGACCAGGCGCTGCCCGCACGTTCGTCCGGGGCCCGCGACCACGTTCACCACACCCTCCGGGATGCCGGCCTCGAGCGCCAGCTCCGCGAAGCGCAGCGCCGTCAGCGGCGTCAGCTCCGCCGGCTTGAGCACGACCGTGTTCCCGGCTGCCAGCGCCGGCGCGAGCTTCCACGAGGCGATCGTCAGCGGGAAGTTCCACGGCGTGATCAGCCCGACGACGCCGACCGGCTCGCGCACCGTGAACGCCTGCCCGCCGGCCACTGGGATCGTGTCGCCGAGCAGCCGCTCGGGTGCGCCCGCGTAGTAGCGAAACGTGTCCACCACCATGCCCATCTCCCCGCGTGCGTCGCCGATCGCCTTGCCCGCGTTGCGCGCCTCCAGCACCGCCAGCTCCTCGCGGTGCTCGCTGAGTGTGTCGGTGAGCGCGTACAGCAGCCGCGCGCGCTCACCCGGCGCCAGCGCGCGCCACGCCGGCAGTGCCGCCTTGGCCGCCGCGACCGCGCGGTCGACGTCGCCCGCGTCGGCCCGCGCGATCTCCGCCAGCACCGTCTCGGTCGCCGGCTCCAGCACCGACAGCCGGTCGCTCATCGCAATGTCCCGATTTGGGGCACTACGCCATCGATCGTCGGCGGAGCCGCAAGGCGGAGCCCATTCATGTGAATCGGCTCCCTCAGGGCGCTTGCGCGATGTCGGGCAGGGCCACGGAGGTGTCGAGATCGTCGATCGTGCGGACCGGGCCCTTGAACGATCGTTTCGCGGAGACCATGAACCAGATCGTGACCGCGAGCATCACGCCAATGGTGACGATCGGAGCGTAGTTGACGGCCGACCATTCGAAGCCATGCTTGAAGAACACGCCCGCGGGCGCGAACGGCAGGCAGAAGATCACCACGCAGATCGCCACCCAGCTGAACGCGATCGGGTTCATCCATTTGTATTTGTTGCCCAGGGTCCACGGGCCCGCCTGGAACTTGTCGCCCATCCGCCAGCGCAGGAACACCGGGATCGTGTAGGCGATGTACAGGCCGATCACCGAGATCGAGGTGACCGCCAGGAACGCCACCGGCGTGCCGAGGTGGTTCGGGAAGTAGGCGGGGATCGTCACGGCCAGCGCGCACAAGCACACGAACAGCACCGCCCACGTGGGGGTGCGGTTCTTGCCCAGACGCCGCCACAGGTTGTGGCCGGGGACCGCCCCGTCGCGCGAGAACGCGAACGTCATCCGCGAGGCGCTCGTCACGCAGGCCATGCCGCAGAAGATCTGACCGATCGTGGAGATCAGGATGACCGCCTTGGCTGCCGATGAGGTGAGCGCGCTGGTGAAGATCGCAAGCGCTGGGAAGCCCGCTTTGAGCAGTTCCGGTTCCTTTGACTTCTGGATCGCGAACGTGATCGCCAGCAGCACGATCCAGCCGACCACCGCCGAGTAGAACACCGACCGCCATACCCCTTTCGGCGCTGCCTCGGCGGCGCCGTGGGTCTCCTCGGAGACGTGCGCGGAGGCGTCGTAGCCGGTGATCGTATACATCGTCAGCAGGAAGCCGAGTGGCAGCACGTAGAACCAGTACATGTGCCCGCTGAAGCCAGATTCGTTGGCGCGGTGGCCGAACACGTAGGACAGGCTCGCGTGGTGGCTGGGGACGAGGATCAGGATCACGACGATCACCGCGACTCCAATCAGATGCCACCACACCGAGATGCCGTTGAAGATCGACACCAGATGGCTGGAGAAGACGTTGATCAGCCCGTGGACCGTCAGCAGGAACGCGAACAGCGCGAAGTTCACATGCGCCGAGTAGTGGACGTTTTCACCCGCCGCCGCCTTGGTGAAGTTGAAGATGAAGTGGACGTTGTAGAGGCCCAGCAGGTTCATCAGGAACGTCGCGCACACGTAGTCCACCGAGGCCACGACCGCGATCAGCCCGATCAGGTTGAACCAGCCGGTGAACCAGCCCCAGCCGGCGCCGCCGAGCTTCGACGCCCAGTAGTAGATGCCGCCCGCCGTGGGCATCGCGGAGGCCAGCTCGGACATCGAGAAGGCGACCATCAGGATCAGCACGCTGATCAGCGGCCACGCGATCGAGATCGCGATCGGGCCGCCGTTCTTGAACGCCTGGCCGTAGGTGGTGAAGCAGCCGGCGAGCACCGAGATGATCGAGAACGAGATAGCGAAGTTCGAGAACCCGCTCCAACCGCGCTTCAGCTCCTGTTTGTAGCCCAGCTCGGCGAGGCGCTGCTCGTCCGTGCTCAAAGTCTCCGCTGCGCTCATCGGCTCCCCCTGAGAAGAAAAGGTTTGGTCGTCCGTCCTTCAAACGTGACAATACGCTCGATCGTCGATTCGTGTCAAGTGCAGTTGGCGCAAATCGCGAAGCTCGAGGCGGACAGCTGGCCAAGCGCTCGCCACGGCGGGGCGTGCGCCGCGCCGCTCAGCCCTCAGGCAGCAGGCCCGCGAGGATGTGCTCGGTGCCCTGCAGATGCTCGGTCATCACCCGCGCCGCGCGCATCGCGTCGCGCTCGCGCACCGCTGCGAGCAGCCGGCGATGCTGCGCGTTGGAGGAGGACAGCACCTGCGGCGGGTGCGCGATGTAGGCGATCAGGTCGGTCATCGCGCCCTGCGCCTCGGTCATCGCGCGCACCAGCTGCGCCGAATGCGCGGCCTCGGCGAGACCGACGTGCAGGCGGATGTCGGCCTGGCGGTAGGCGGTGAAATCCTCGAGCGTCGCCTCCAGCGTCGCCGCGACCTCGTCGAGCGCGTCGAGCTCGGCGTTCTCGGCGCGCTGGGCCGCGAGCACCGCCACTCCCAGCTCGACCGCCAGGCGCTGGTCGCACGTCTCGCGCCAGCGCGTGAGCATCTGCGCCGAGGGCGGGTCGCTCGGCGGCTGCGGATCGGCGACGAACGTGCCGCCGCCGCGCCCGCGGGTGGCGAACACGTGCCCGCTCTGGCTCAGCGCGGTCAGCGCCTGGCGCAGCGTCGAGCGCGCGATCCCCAGGCGCGCGCACAGCTCCCGCTCGGCCGGCAGCTGCGAGCCGGGCGCCAGTAGCCCGAGCTTGATCGCCGTGCCCAGGCGATCGACCGTCTCCTCGAACGCCGTCTGCGAGCGCACCGGCGCGAACACCGCATTTGGAAGCGTCAGCGTCGCGGCAGCCTCACGGTTCTCTCCTGCGCTCGCCATCGCCGTCCGCTCCTACACGATCACAGCCGCTCGAATCCCCGCACGCGCTCCCAGTCGGTCACAGCCGACTGGAAGGTCGCGAGCTCCACATCCGCCGCGTTCAGGTAGTGCGCGACGACGTCTTCGCCGAACGCCTCCTCGGCGACCTCGCTCGCAGCGAACAGCTCGCGCGCGTGCGCAAGCGTCGCCGGCAGTTTCGGGCGCTCGTGCGCGGCGTAGGCGCTGCCCTCCAGCGCCGGCTCGAGCTCCAGGCCCGCGTCGATCCCATGCAGCCCCGACGTGATGATCGCGCTCAACGCAAGATATGGATTGAGGTCGGCGCCGCCGACGCGGTTCTCGAAGCGCAGCGACGGTCCATGGCCGACCACGCGCAGCGAGCAGGTGCGGTTGTCGTGGCCCCACGCGACCGTCGTCGGCGCGAAGCTGCCGGCCGCATAGCGCTTGTAGGAGTTGATGTGCGGCGCCAGCAGCAGCGTCATCTCGCGCAGGCACTCGAGCTGGCCCGCCAGGAACGAGTCGAACATCGCCCGGTCGCGTGCGAACAATGGGCCTTGCTCGTCCGCGATCGAGAAATGGATGTGGCACGAGTTGCCCTCGCGCTCGTCGAACTTCGCCATGAACGTGATCGCCAGCTGCTCGAGCGCCGCGATCTCCTTGGCGCCGTTCTTGTAGATCGAGTGCTCGTCAGCGGTGCGCAGCGCGTCGGCGTAGTGGAAGTTGATCTCGTGCTGGCCGAAGTTGCACTCGCCCTTGGAGTCCTCCACGACCATGCCCGCCGCGACCATGCTGTTGCGGATGCGGCGGATCAGCGGCTCCACGCGCGCGGTGCCGAGCAGCGAGTAGTCGACGTTATAGAGGTTCGCAGGGGACAGCTCGCGGTAGCCCTTGTGCCAGGCCTGCTCGTAGGTGTCCTTGAACACCAGGAACTCCAGCTCGGTGCCCGCGTTGGCGCTCCAGCCGCGCTCGGCCAGCCGCGCGAGCTGGCGGCGCAGGATCTGGCGCGGCGAGGCGACCACGTCCGTGCCGTCCGGCCACGCCACATCGGCCAGGCACACGACCGTGCCCTCCTGCCACGGCACCAAGCGCAGCGTGTCGAGGTCGGGCTTCAGCACCATGTCGCCGTAGCCGTCCTCCCACGAGGACATCGCGTAGCCGTCGACCGTGCGCATGTCGACGTCGACCGCCAGCAGGTAGTTGCAGCTCTCGGCGCCATGCTCGGCCACCTCGGCGAGGAAGTGCGTCGCCGTCAGGCGCTTGCCCTGCAGGCGCCCCTGCATGTCGGTCATCGCCAGCAGAACCGTGTCGATGCTGCCGTCCGCGACCGCCTCCGAGAGCTCTTCGAGTGTCACGAGCGTGAAGGTACTGGAGTCGAGCCTCTAGCGTTAACAAGAGTGAGCTCGCCCCCGCCCAAGGCACCGAGCCCCGACGCCTCGCTGGTGGAGCTCGACCAGCGCCAGCTCGGCCTGCTGCGGCGCGTCGGACGCGAATGGGGGCGCGTCTGCGGCAACCCGGAGGTGTGGCGGCGCGCGCTGCCCGTCGATCCGACCGCCGCCAGCTACCCCGCCCGGGCAGAGATCCGACCGACGCGCTTCGGGCGCTTCGTCCCCGTGCAGAGCACCTCGCCGCCGGAGGTGCAGGCCACCCAGGAGGCAGAGGCGGAGCCCTCGCGCAGCGGGCGCGCCGTCTACCGACTGCGCCGCGCGCTGCTCGGGCCGCCGCTGCGCAGCACCGCGATCGCGCTCGAGCGAATGCGCAAGCTGGTGGCGCTGCCGGTGCTCTCCGCCGATGCGCTCTCATCGGTCGCCTACGGCCCCGAAGCGATGCTTGCGGTGCTCGTGCTCGCCGGCAGCGGTGGCCTGGGCTACTCGCTGCCGATCGCCGCCACGATCGCCTTCCTGATGCTCGCCGTCGGTGTCTCCTATCGCCAGACGATCCGCGCCTACCCGCATGGCGGCGGCTCCTACATCGTCGCCACCGACAACCTCGGCCGCACGCCCGGGCTCGTCGCTGCCGCCGGCCTGATGACCGACTACATCCTCACGGTCGCCGTATCGGTCTCCTCCGGCCTGGAAGCGGTCACCTCCGCGATCCCCTCGCTCGGCTCCGACACCGTCGTGATCGGCGTGGGCGTGATCGCGGTGCTGCTCGCGGGCAACCTGCGCGGCGTGCGCCAGGCCGGCGCGCTGTTCGCCGCACCCACGTACCTGTTCATCCTCGCGATGTTCGTGCTCGTCGCCGTCGGGCTGATCCACTCCGCCGGCCACAGCTTCCACGCCACGCCGCGGCCGGCGCTGCACGCCACCGAGGCAGTCGGCGTGCTGCTGGTGCTGCGCGCGTTCGCGTCGGGCTCGACCGCGATGACCGGCATCGAGGCGATCTCAAACGCGGTGCCGGTGTTCAAGCCGACCGAGTGGCGCAATGCGCGCACGACGCTCACCTGGATGGTGGGGCTTTTGATCGTCCTGTTCGCCGGCACGATCGCGATGGTGCAGCTCGACGGGATCGTGCCGGGCGCCCACGAAACGGTGCTCTCGCAGCTCGCGCACCGCAGCTTCGGCTCGGGCTTCATGTACCCGGTCACGCAGGCCGCGACCGCGGCGATCCTGCTGCTCGCGGCCAACACCGCCTACAACGACTTCCCGCGCGTGCTGTTCCTGCTCGCGCGGGACTTCCAGGCGCCGAGGCTGTTCCTGCGGATGGGCGACCGGCTCGCGTTCAGCAACGGCATCGTCCTGCTGTCGCTCAGCGCCGGAGTGATCTTCGTCGCGTTCGGCGGTGAGACCGGAACGCTGATCCCGCTGTACGCGGTCGGCGTGTTCCTCGCCTTCACGCTCTCCCAGAGCGGGATGGTGATGCACTGGTGGCACGGGCGCGAGCCGGGCTGGCGACGGAGCCTGATGTTCAACGCCACTGGCGCGCTGCTCTCGGCGGTCGTGTTCATCACGGCGGGCATCACGAAGTTCACCGCCGGCGCGTGGGTCTCGCTGCTCGTGGTGGGGCTGTTCGTGGCGGTCGCCAGCAGCATCCGCCGCCACTACGAGGCCGTCGCCAAGGCGATCGCGCTGCATCCCCACGCGATCGAGCTGCCCGGCCGTGCGTTCGCGCCGAGCGCTCGCGCCGGCGCGCCCACCGCGGCCGCGGCCGACCCGGCTGACGGCGAAGCGCAGGGGTCGCAGGCCGACGGGGAGGCACGCCGGCGCGACGCCGAGACCGAGGAGACGCCCGAGCAGATCCACCACCTGATACTGGTGGCGGTCGCCGCGCTCGACCTCTCCAGCATGCGCGCGCTGGCCTACGCGGCCTCGCTGCAGCAGCCGGTGCTCGTGTTGCATGTCAGCCCCAGCGACGGGGAGGCCGAGCGCTTCGGCAAGTACTGGCAGACGTGGGGCGACCACCTGCCGCTCGAGGTGGTCGTCTCGCCCTACCGCGCGATCGTCGCGCCGATGGTCAACTACATCGAGTCGCTGCACCGCCTCAGCCCGGAGCTGACGCTGACCGTGATCCTGCCCGAGATCATCGTGCACCACTGGTGGCAGCGCGCCCTGCACAACGGCACCGCACCGCGCCTGCGCCGCGCGCTGCGGGGGCTGCCCAAGATCGTCGTCACCACCGTTCCGTTTCACCTGCCCGGCTGAGCCGCCCGGCGCGCGCGCTTGGGCTTCGGGCTGCCTGCGTCGGAGCTCTGCGCCGGCGCGCGCCCGTACGGCTGTTTGGGAGCATCGAGCACGGGGGCCTGCGGGATCGAGCGCTTCACGGGATGCTTGGCGCTCAGCGTCAGCTGCTCGCCGTGATGGGCAAGCTGCAGCGAATGGCCTTCGAGCAGCGAGTAGGTGGCCTGGTGATGGCGCACCTCCACGTGCAGGCTGCATTCGCCGAAGGACATGCGAAACGCCAGGCGCGTGAGCGCCACGGGCAGGCGCGGCGCGAAGCTCAGCGCGCCGTCGTGGTCGCGCATGCCGCCCAGACCCGCGACCGAGCCGATCCAGGTGCCCGCAAGCGAGGCGATGTGGACGCCGTCGCTGGTGTTGTGCTGGAGGTCGTCGAGGTCTATCAGCGCCGCTTCGCTGAGGTATGCGTAGGCCAGCTCGAGGTGGCCCACCTCGGCGGCGAGCACAGCCTGGGTGCAGGCCGACAGCGAGGAGTCGCGAACCGTCAGCTGCTCGTAGTAGGCGAAGTTCCGGGTCTTCTGCTCGGCGCTGAAGGCATCGCCGCGCAGGTGCATCGCGAGCACCAGATCGGCTTGCTTGACCACCTGCTTGCGATACAGCTCGAAGTAGGGGAAGTGCAGCAACAGGGGATACTGCTCCGGCGCCGTCGCCTCGAAGTTCCAGCGCGCGTGCTCGGTGAAGGCCTCGGCCTGCGGGTGCACTTCGAGCGCCTCGTCGTATGGGATCAGCATCGCCTTGGCGGCGTCGCGCCAGCCGGCGCTCTCCTCCTGGTCGACGCCGAGCTCGGCCGCGCGTTCGGGGTGGCGCTCGACCGCATCGGCGGCCGCGAGCAGGTTGCGCTGGGCCATCAGATTGGTGTAGACGTTGTTGTCGGCGACCGCGCTGTACTCGTCGGGCCCGGTCACGCCGTCGATGCGAAAGCGCCCCCGATCGTCGTGGTGCCCGAGTGAGCGCCACAGGCGCGCGGTCTCGGCGAGCAGCTCGACGCCGACCTCGTGGTCGAAGTCCTCGTCGCCGCTCGCGGCGCTGTAGCGCACGACCGCATCGGCGATGTCGGCGTTGATGTGAAACGCGGCGGTCCCCGCTGGCCAGTAGCCCGAGCACTCCGGTCCGCTGATCGTGCGCCACGGGAACGCCGCGCCCGCGAGCCCGAGCTGGCGCGCCCGTTCCCTGGCGTGCTCGAGCGTGCGGTGGCGCCAGCGCAGCGCGTCGCCCGCCGCCTGCGGCGCCGTGTAGGTGAGCACCGGCAGCACGAACGTCTCCGTGTCCCAGAACGTGTGCCCGTCGTAACCCGACCCGGTCAGGCCCTTGGCCGCGATCGCCCGCTGCTCGCCCCGCGCTCCCGCCTGCAGCACGTGGAACAGGCCACAGCGAACCGCCTGCTGCAGCGCCGTGTCGCCCTCGATCTCGACGTCGGATCGATCCCAGAAGCGATCCAGGAACTCGCGCTGCTGATCGAGCAGCCCCTGCCAGCCCGTCTGTCGCGACTGCGCCAGCGCGGCCGAGACCTGGTCGCGCAGCGCCGCCACGGTGCGCTGCGCGGACCAGCCGTAGGCGAGCAGCTTGACGACCCGCAGCGTCTGTCCCGGCTCGAGCTTGCATGTGACGGCTACGCGCGCGATGTCCGGGTGTGTCTCGAGCGTCGTCGCGCCACCGGGCGGCATCTCGATGACGTGGTCCATCGCGGCGGCCATCGTCAGAGCGCTGGCGGCGGTCGAATGGGCGAGGACCGCGCGCTGATCTTCGCCATCGACGCGCTCGGAGCGCAGCGACGAGCGCAGCGCGGCGCCAGCCCGGGGGTCGCCGCCGGGGTCGGGCAGCGGCTCGTTGGCGACGAGCTCGGACTGCACGACCACCGCCAGGCGCTCCTCGACCGGCTCGACCTCGTACAGGATCGCCGCGACCGCGCGCTGCTTGAAGGACACGAGCCGCGTCGTGCGGACGCGAACCGCGTGCCCGGTGGGGGAGACCCACTCGACGCTGCGCCGCAGCACGCCCGCGCGCAGATCCAGCACCCGCTCGTGGCTGCGCAGCTCGCCGTAGCGGATGTCGAACGGCTCGTCGTCGACGAGCAGGCGGATGATCTTGCCGTTGGTCACGTTGACCACCGTCTCGCTCACCTCGGGGTCGCCGTAGGCGGGCTCGGCGGAGGGCAGCGGGCGCTCCTCGCAGAACCCGGCGAGATAGGTGCCCGGAAGCCCGAAGGGCTCGCCCTCGTCGAGGTTGCCGCGCAGCCCGATGTGACCGTTGCCGAGCGCGAACACCGACTCCGTCTGCGCGAGATGCTCGAGCTCGAGGCGCGTCTCGCGCACCGCCCATGGCTCCTCGGGGAACGACGACTGGCGGATCATGAGCGCGGTAGGAGCTCGGCGAGATCGCTGACGACGACGTCGGCTCCGTGCTCGCGAAGCGCCTGCGCCTGGTGGGCGCGATCGACGCCGACGACGCAGCCGAAGTGCCCGGCCCTGCCGGCCTGCACGCCCGCGAGCGCATCCTCGAACACGGCTGCCTCAGCCGGCTGCACGCCGAGCGCCTTGGCGCCTGCCAGGAACGTGTCCGGCGCGGGCTTGCCGTGCAGGTGCTCGCGCAGCGCCTGCGCGCCGTCGACGACCGTGTCGAACAGCTCCGCGATGCCAGCGGCCGCGAGCACGTCGCGGGCGTTGGCGCTCGAGGAGACCACGGCGCGCGGCAGGCCGGCGTCGCGGACCGCCTGTACGTAGCGCACCGAGCCCGCATACGGTTGCACCCCGTCGTCGTGGATCATCTTCAGCAGGATCTCGTTCTTGCGGTTGCCGAGGCCGTGCACGGTCGCTGCATCCGGAGGGTCCTCGGGTCCTCCCTCGGGCAGCTCGATGTCGCGCGAAGCCAGGAACGTGCGCACTCCGTCCTCGCGCGGGCGGCCGTCGACGTACTTGTCGTAGTCCCCAACCTCGTCGAAGGCCACGAACTTCTCGTGCTGGCGCTCGGCGCGTCCCCGCAGGAACTCGTCGAACGCCTGCTTCCAGGCGGCCGCATGCACCTTCGCGGTCTGCGTGAGCACGCCGTCGAGGTCGAACAGGCATGCGCGCACAGAATCGGGCAGCCCCAGCACGGCTTCAGAGCTCGACCAGCTCGGCGCTGCGCTCCCACAGGCCCTGCGCGAGCGTCGCGTCCTGCGCTTGGGCGCTCGGCTCGAGCACCTTCTCGTCCTGAACGTACTCGCCCGTGAGCGCCGCTGCCTGATCGGAGGTCGCGAGCCACACGAGCGAGCGCGCGCCGCGCTGAGGCGAGCGGAAGAACGGCCCGCCGACGGTCGTCAGCAGCTTCCAGATGCCGTTCTCGTTCTTGCCGAAGCCGGTGCGCACGACCCCCGGGTGAAAGCAGTTGGCGTGCAGCTCCGGCGCGCGCTTGGCCAGCTCGCGCGTGAAGAGGATGTTGCAGAGCTTCGAGGTGCCGTACACGCGCATCGCTGAGTAGCCAGCCTGGGACTGCAGGTCCTCGAGATTCAGCACCCCGGCTTTGTGGGCGTCGGAGGCGGTGGTCACGACGCGCCCGCCGCGCAGGCGCTCGCGCAGCAGGTTGGTGAGCAGGAACGGCGAGAGGTGGTTCAGCGCGAACGTGCGCTCGAGACCCTCGGAGGTCTCCTGGCGCGAGCTGAACAGCGCGCCCGCGTTGTTGGCCAGCACGTCGATGTGCGCGTAGCGCTCCGAGACCTCGGCGGCGAGCGCGCGCACCTCGGCCATCAGCATCAGATCGGCGACATGCTCATGCACCGGCGCGGCGCCCGCGCCGGCGGCTGTGGCCTCGCGCGCGACCGCCTTCACACGCTCGGCCTCGCGACCGACGATCGCCACCTCGACTCCCTGGCGCGCTAGCTCGATCGCGGCAGCTTGGCCGATGCCGCGGGTGGCTCCTGTGATCAGGACCAAGGTCACACGAGGACTCTACAGGGCCTCGCGCGGCGACGTGTCGTTCCCCGACTCGTTTTCACCTATTCAACCGCGCATCGCCGTATGGGCGCCGGTGACGATTTTGTGAAAATTGTGTATCGACAATAGAGCGGTCGTCGAGCGGGCGCGCGAGCGACCGTAACGCACGCCGAGTCATCTATCTGGAATGATGGGGACTATCTGGCGCGCGAATGGATTCACGAGGCGGGCGCGGAGCGTAATCCCAGCCACCGGTGGCGTGGGTGTCGAGAGCCTGTGGCTCTCTGGTCAACGCGGATAAAGGAGAATTTCTTGTTCAGAAAAGCGGGTCTTCGCAGGTCGATTCCCCTGTGCTTGGGGCTGTCGCTGGCGTTTGCGATCACGGCGACCGCTGGTGCGTCGGCTGCCACGCTGTACGTGTCCAACAGCGCACCGGTCGTAGCCCACGGCGCGAGCTGCGCCCAGCCTGACTTCAACGGCGTCCAGGCCGCGATCACGGCCGGCGGCGCGAACGCGAAAATCAGCGTCTGTCCGGGCACTTACACAGAACAGCTCGCGATCACGAAGTCGGTCAAGCTGAGCGCCGCCAGCGGGCCGGGCACGGCCACGGTTGCGATGCCGGCGTCGCCAGGGGAATCCACGACTGCATGCGACACGAAGGATGGGCTCAAACAGATCGACGAGGTCTCGATCTGCACCCCCACCCCGGGGATTGTCAGTATCACGGGCCTTGAGATCGAAGCGGTTGTACCGCTTAGAGGGTGTGGAATTGGTCTCAACGGCATCTTCGTTGGCGAAGGTACGCTGAAGGCGACGAACCTCGTCGTGAACGGCGCGACCACGAGCTTCCCTGAAGAACGGGGCTGCCAGATCGGGATCGCGATCACGGTCGGGTGGATCGAACCGACCGAGGTCGCCCACGCTGTCCTGAAAGGCGTCACGGTCCTCGGCTACGAGAAGAACGGGCCGACGGTCAGCGGCGAAGGCTCGACGATGATCGTCGAGAACTCGACGGTCAGCGGCGAAGGGCCCGATACGCACACGGCTCAGAACGGCATCCAGGTTGGCTTTGGCGGCGAGGGGACGATCAAGTCCACGACCGTCTCCGGCAACGAGTGCGATGTCCCGGTCTGCGGCGCGTCGTCCCCCGAACAGGCCGGCGGCGTGTTGTTCTACGGTGCCGCGCCCGGGTCGAGCATCTCGAGCTCGACGATCAAGGAAAATGACTACGGTGCCTACTACGGCTCGATGAGCGAAACGCAGCCGGCCGCGCCGGAAGTGACCTTCACGAAGGATGTCCTGACGAGCAACCGCTACGAGGGCTTCGTGCTCGAAGGGGGCAAGGCGCTGCTCAGCAAGGACACGATCAACGGCAGCGGCGACGTGGGCATCGAGCTGGAGCAGTACGAAGGACAGCTCGCGTCGGAGTCGAGCGCGACCCATACGAAGGTCGAGGATCAGACCGAAGCTGCGATCAAGGTCGAATCCGACAAAAAGCCGGGAGATAAGGAAGGCACCTTCGACTTCACGGACGGCACCTTCAGCGGCGACGCGACGGTGCTCATCAACGAAAGCAGCAACTTCGAAGTCGTCCTCTGAGCACACGGGGCCCGGAGTTGAGGGCCCCCAGCAGTTGACCCGGGGAGACGCGGCTCGACCGCGTCTCCCCGGCGAGCTGCCATGCTGTCGAGGGAGATGCCCGACCTCGAGCCTGCGGGCGACTCCGGCCCCCCGAACCAGCAGCCGCTGGCGCTGACGGTCGGGTGCCGCTTCGGGCTTGCCTCCAGCCAGCCCGCGTCGATGATCATGCAGGTCGCCCCGCGTGTTGGGCCCGGAATGAGCATCAGCTCCGAGCGCTGGGACACCGTCGCTGCCCACCACGGCTACAGCGACCACTACGGCAATCGCTGCGAGCGCTTCGCGCTGTCCGCCGGCGATTCGCGCATCGCCTATGAGGCGCAGCTGCTGTTGAGCAGCCCGGCCGACCGCATCGAGCCCGACGTGCGCGAGACGCCCGTCGGGTTGCTGCCCGACGAGGTCCTGTCGTTCGTGATGCCGAGCCGCTTCTGCCTGCCCGATGAGCTCGGCCACGAGGCGTGGCAGCGCTTCGGCGCGCTGGCACCGGGCTGGGGGCGGGTGCAGGCGATCGTCGACTACGTACACGACTACCTCGAGTTCGTCCCCGGAGCCTCCAACCCGTGGACCACGGCCGCCGATGTCTATCGCGCCGGCCAGGGCGTCTGTCGTGACTTCGCGCACCTGGCGATCACGTTCGCCCGCGCCTTGAACATCCCGGCTCGCTACGTGTTCGGTTACATCCCGGACATCGACATCCCGCTGGGGCCGGAGGAGGCGATGGACTTCGCCGCCTGGTTCGAGGTATACCTCGACGGCCGCTGGCACACGTTCGATGCGCGCAACAACCGCCCCCGCGTCGGGCGCGTGGTCGTCGGCCGCGGCCGAGACGCTGTGGACGTTGCCTTGACGACGTCGTTCGGGCCGCTGACGCTCACCGACTTCGAGGTGCGCGCCTACTCAGGCGGGCAGAGCCGCCTCGATCGCGGCCAGAAGCTCGTCTGACTCGGGCTCGACCGTGGGGCGAAAGCGCACGATCGAGCGTCCGTCGGGCGCGACGAGGAACTTCTCGAAGTTCCACTGCACGTCGCCCGCCTCGCCGTCGCCGTCGGCGACGTCCGTCAGCACCTCATAGAGGGGGTGGCGCGCGGGCCCGTTGACCTCGAGCTTCTCGGTGAGCGGGAAGCTGACGCCGTAGGTGGTCGAGCAGAACGTCTGGATCTCCTCGGCGCTGCCCGGCTCCTGCTCGCCGAACTGGTTGCAGGGGACGCCGAGCACCGTCAGGCCACGCTCGCGGTAGCGCTCCGCCAGCGCCTCGAGGCCCGTGTACTGGGGAGTCAGCCCGCAGCGCGAGGCGACGTTGACGACCAGCACCGCGCGGCCGTCGAACTCTGAGGGGTCGAGCGGGTCGCCCGCCAGCGTGTGCAGCTGCTCGAAGATCGCCACCGCCCCATCCTAGCCGCGGCGCCTGGACTTCTCGGAGTGCTCGGGGGCTCCGAAGTCGTTCAGCTCGGCGTGCCAGGCTGTGCGCGCATGCTCGATGCCGGACGGGTCGTGCAGAAGCTGCCTCTGCCAGTTCGCAGCCATGCCGAGGGCGTTGAGCCGGAACGCCATCGCCGGCGGGTCGACCGCGTCGCGCAGCTCGCCGGCGGCGACCGCCGCCTCGATGTTCGCTTCGAGCACGGCGATCCATTCGCTCATTACCGCTGCCACCGCGTCGCGGAGCGGTCCCGGCCGCCCATCCATCTCCGCGGAGGCCGCGCACAGGAAGCAGCCGCCCGCGAACACGTCGGCGGCGAGGTAGTCCCACCACGCATCGCCGATCGCGTGCAACCGCGGGAGGCCCTCCTCGTGGGAGAGCGCCGGTGCGATCACGCGCTCGACGAGGATCGCGCGCGCGGCGGCGAGCGTCGCCATCTGCAGCTCGTGCTTGGAGCCGAACAGGGCATGCACGCTGCTCTTGTGCACCCCAAGGTCCGCTGCGAGCGCGCCGATAGTGAGACCTTCGAGGCCGTCTCGCGATGCCATTTGCACAGAGCGCTCGAGCACCGCGGTGCGGCTGCGCACCCCGCGCGCCCTGCGCCCGTCGCTCGGCGGCGCCGTCTTCATGAGCGGCTCTTGGGACGACTCGCTCATGCCGGTCATCCTACACAACTATACGGACGATCGTCTATCTTTCTGGAAAGCCAACTAGCGATTGGAGCGGTGAGGATGGCCAGACAGAGCATGGGCGAGGACGATCCGCTCGAGGACTTCGACTCCCGCGTGGTCACCCTCGATGGGATCGCGAAGGTGGTGCATGTCGCCGGCCGCGGCTCGGCGGTGATCGTGATGACCGAGATGCCGGGTATCAGCCCGCACGTGGCTCGCTTCGCCCGCTGGGTCAGGGACGCGGGATTCACCGTGTACATGCCGTCGCTGTTCGGTCGCGACGGAGCGGTGGCGGGCGTGGAGGAGGCCACCGTCACCTTCCAGCGTGCGTGCGTCAGCGCGGAGTTCAGGGCCTTTGCCGCCAACGAGTCGAGCCCGGTGACCGCGTGGCTGCGGTCGCTGGCGCGGCTGGCGCACGAGCAATGCGGCGGTCCGGGAGTGGGCGCGATAGGGATGTGCTTCACCGGCAACTTCGCGCTGACGATGATGCTCGAGCCCGCGATGCTCGCACCGGTCCTGTCCCAGCCCTCGCTGCCGCTCGACGACCCCGCGGGGATCGAGATGGCTCCCGCGGAGCTCGCCGCGGTCCGGGGACGCCTGGAGCGCGAGGACCTGACGGTGATGGCCTACCGCTTCCGCGGAGACCGCTTCTGTAAGGCGCAGCGCTTCGCCGCCTACTCCGAGGCGCTCGGCGAGCGCTTCATCGCGCGCGTGCTGCCCGACAGCGCGGCCAACCCCGAGTCGCCGCCGTTCTTCGAAGACGTAGTGGGCTGCCCGCACAGCGTGGTGACCGCGCACCTGATCGACGAAGCGGGACAGCCGACGATCGCGGCGCGCGATGAGATCCTGTCGTTCTTCGCACAGCGGCTCACGGCCTGACCCCAGGCGACAGCGGTTTTCGATTTGTTCAAGCTGGTGGTGGTCGGCGTCGATAATTGGAAGCGTGGGAAGTTCAAGCGCCCATGACATCGCGAGCGTCTCCGCGGGAAGCCGGGAGAGCCTCGGCCTGTTGCTGAAGGTCCTCAACGAGCACACCCCCGGCGTGCTCGAGGACCTCAACCGGGTCGCTCGCTTCGCGACCGCGACCGCCCAGGGTCTGGGGCTCGCGCCGCCGGAGGTGGAACGAATCGAGATCGCGGCGCGTCTGCACGACGTCGGCAAGCTGGCGATCCCGGACGCGATCCTGAGCAAGGCTGGACCACTGGACACGGACGAGTGGGCGATCATGCGCACCCACGCCGAAATCGGGCAGCGCATCCTCGCCGCCGCGCCGTCGCTCGCGCACGCCGCCAAACTGGTGCGCTCGCATCACGAGCGCTACGACGGCTTCGGCTACCCCGACCGGCTCGCCGGCGAGAAGATCTCGCTCGGCGCGAGCATCATCGCGGTCAGCGCCGCGTTCGTGGCGATGATGAAGCATCGACCGTTCACCGACGCGATCACCGTCAACGAGGCGCTCGCCGAGGTGAATCGGCACTCCGGAACGCAGTTCGATCCGCAGGTCGTGGACGTGTTCTCAGAGCTTCTGCGTCGGGCGCGCTCGTAGGGAGCGCGAGCTACGAGACCGAATCGCTTGGCGGGTCGGAGGCGGGCGATGCGGTTGGCGACCTAAGATTGGGCCATGGCGAACGTGTCGAAGAACTTGCCCGGCCACGAGATCGTGAGTCGGGGTCTGGCTGATCTCTCTGCTGGGCGCGAGAGTGAGGCATCTTTGTTGGTGACGATGGCGGCGCCGCGGCTTCGCTCTCTGGGCTTCGACGTCCCGACGGTGGAGCGAACGGACGCGTCGCATCGCCTCTATGAGGTGCTGGCTGAGGGTGATGCTGGGCCGCATAGCCGCTACAACGCGCTGGTCGGTCGGGTCGTCAGCTTCGTGCGTGCGGCCGAGCATGCGTCCGCCGGTTGATGAGCAGCGCATCCGCGGGTTGAAGGAGCGGTTGGGGATCACATCGAGTTGGCCTCGCCGCCAGACTTCATTCCAGAGTTGCCGGGCTGGCGGGAGCGAAGCCCGCTCGTTTTTCTGGACGGCAGGGTTGCCGTCCATCACTTCGACTTCTACTCCCAGGCACTGTCGAAGATCGAGCGTGGCTTCGAGCAGGACCTCGCTGACGTTCGCAGCATGCTCGCTGGTGGGCTCGTCGAACCAACTGTCCTGCGCGCCCTCTACGAGGAGATTGAGCCGGAGCTGTATCGGTATCCGGCGATTGACCCGGCAGCATTCAGACGGAAGCTTGATCTTGCCCTGGGGTAGGTCCTATTCCAGCGCTCACAGCAAGGAGCAGGCTCTTGACACATAGGAGATCATCAGGGGCCGTGTGAGCAAGCTGAGTTACGCTCGGCGCGATCACGACCCCATGGGCAAACCTCGACACTACAGCGAGCAGGAGTTTGAGGCACTCGTAAGCTCAGCGCTCGTGAATCCGACGGCTCCGATGCCATCGTTCCAGAACCTGCCGCCTAAGAAGTTCACGGCAGTCGTCTACTTCCTCTCGCAGCTCCGCTGAAGGGGCATGGTAAGGGGAAGAAATGAGC
>Ga0182024_10001696_pt1 | contig 55968 bp, 47 predicted proteins | sample P32metaG_FD_120480 | JGI IMG/M metagenome (GOLD analysis project Ga0182024, IMG submission 120480) | Permafrost microbial communities from Stordalen Mire, Sweden - P3-2 metaG (Illumina Assembly) | ecosystem: Environmental > Terrestrial > Soil > Wetlands > Permafrost | place: Sweden: Stordalen...
GTCATCGACCTTCAACTCGACGCTCTACGCGATGTGGCTGGCGAATTCACCGCCGACTGCATCATCGTGGACGACCCTGCCTGGCACCGCGGTGTGCTCGGCATCCTTGCATCGCGGATCGTCGATCGTACCGGGCGCCCCGCGCTTGTCCTCACGCACGAGGACGGCCACGCCCACGGCTCAGGACGATCAATCGAGGGCTTCCACCTGCTCGACGCGCTCACTGCGGTCCACGAAGGCTCATCCAGGGACGACGGCAACGGTGGTCTTTTCACACGATTCGGCGGCCACGCACACGCCGTCGGCTTTTCCTTACCAGCCGACCGCGTCGAGCTTCTGCGAAGCCGGATGCAGCGATACGGTGCCCCCCTGTTGATCGGCCCCATGCTGGCTCCTCCGCTCGAATACGACGCCGAGGTGCAGCTTCGCGACTTAACCCAGGACCTCTTCGACTGGCTCGCCCGCTGCGGCCCCTTTGGCATCGGCAATCGCGAGCCGGTGTTGATGACGCGCGGCCTGACGCTCACGGCCCCCGTACGTTTCATCAAGGAAAAGCACATCTGCCTGCAGCTCCAGCGAGACGGAGAGCCTTCACGATTCAGTGCGCTGGGCTGGAGCCGCGGCGTGGACTGGCCCGCCCGGTCCGCCGAGCTCGATCTGCAAAAAGGATCGCGCATCGACATCGTCTACTGGCTGAAGGCAAAGACAAACCCGCAGTTCCCCGGCCTCGAGCTACAACTGATCGATCTTCGTCTGGCTGCGTCCTAGATCATTTTCTCTCCTGTGGTGCAGGCCAAAGAATGGGGCACGGCATCAGGATTGCGCCGCGGCAGGACCACACCGACGAAAGAGCGGCGGCGAGCCGATTCTTCATGGATCGGTCATCTCACAGTCCTGTTTTGAATAGCTGGTTGCTGGCAGCGGCCTTGCGTGAACCCTGACTGAAAAAGCCTCCAAATGAGCCAACCCCGCCATGGAGGTGCGGCGAAACCGGCAACACGCTTTTGCGCTCTTCTGCGAAATCAGTCGGCGAGCATGAGTCACCGCAGTCCTGAAGAGCATCTGAAGTTGTAATAGCTTGAAGATGAGAATTCGAATGCTCCGTTTTCGGTGCATCGGCGTCTTATATACTGAAGCTTCGAAATCATGCCCACGACTGAGCCAAGACGCCTTAATCCTGTTCTGCTGTGGGTGATCTTTCTCGCGGTGATTGTGCTTGCAGTGATCATCGCCCATTTCTTCAGCCACGATCAAGTTGAGGTCCGCGCAGCCGCGGTCAACCATCAGAATCTGCTGAGCTCGGTATCGACCAATGGCAAGGTGGAGCCGATCGAGGAGTTCCCCGTCTACGCTCACGCTCCCGGCGTAGTAGCCAGGATCTACGTCGAGGTCGGACAAAAGGTCAAGGTCGGCGACCCCTTGATCAAGATGGACGATTCTGACGCCGTCGCACGTCTTGCTGCCGCCAAATCGACGCTCCAGAATGCGGAGTCCGGGCTGCAGGACTTGACCCAGGGCGGAACGCAGGAGGAGCGCAACGGCATGGCCGGAGATATGGCCCGCGCACAGTTGCAACAGCAGCAGGCTGCAAGCAATCTTGCGGCTTTGAAACAATTGCAACAGAAAGGCGCCGCCTCCCCCAGCGAGGTCGCGGCTGCCGAAGAAAGACTGCAGACTGCCATCAGCACCATGAGGAGCCTGCAGTTGCGCAGCACAGATCGTTATAGCACCGCCGACCGGGGCCGCTCCCAGGCACAGCTTGCCGATGCGAAGGCGGCCGTCGATGCCGCGCAGAGCAGCTATGCCAACGATAATATCCGCTCGCCTATTGCCGGGACCGTCTACTCCATCCCCGTCTCCCCCTACGATTTTGTGCCAGCGGGCGAAAACCTGATGGACGTTGCCGACCTGAACCGCATCCAGGTTCGCGCCTACTTCGATGAGCCTTCGATCGGGGTCCTCGCGGCAGGCCAGGCGGTCAAAATCACCTGGGACGCCAAGCCAACTCAGACCTGGCATGGACACATCAGCCGCGCCCCCACGACCGTCATCACCTACGGCACACGAAACGTCGGAGAATGCATCATCACCGTGGACGACGCCCGCGGCGATCTGCTGCCGAACACAAATGTAACCGTCACGGTGACAACCTCTCAGCGCTTTAACGTCCTCAGCGTTCCACGGGAGGCTCTCCATACCGATGACGGCGACTATGTTTACCGAATCCTGAATGGAAAGCTTGTGCGCACCCCGATTCAGGTGGGCGTCGTGAACCTGACTCGGGCCGAGATCACAAGCGGCCTCACCGAGAAAGATACCGTCGCCTTGAGCTCCCTCAGTAATCGTGACCTTTCGAACGGGCTCGCGGTAAAAATAGCCGAATAGCGATGGCCACTACGACACGATTCAGCGGTGCCTGTCTTACCATCGTTTTTGTTCTTTGCTCCGGTGCTCGCCCGCTCGTTGCCGATGCCAGCATTGCTGACAAGACTTCCGGTGCCGTTGCCAGTGATCACCTGGCAAATGCGCTTTTGCTGGAGGGCCGGATGGACGAAGCCAGTACGCTGCTCCAGAAAACTCTCGCGGCGCAGCCAGCCGATGCCATCGCACACCAGCTTCTCTGCAGAGTGTTTTACGCACAGGAGATCGCCGACGATGCCATCCATGAGTGTGAGCTGGCCGCCGCCAACGCGCCCGACAACAGCAACACACAGATGTGGCTCGGTCGCGCGTATGGTCTCAAGGCCTCTCGCGCAAATCCGTTCATCGCGCTCGGGCTTGCGAGGAAAGTTCATCACGCCTTTGAGCGTGCGGTTGAACTGGACGCCGCCAACGTCTATGCCATGAACGATCTTGGCGAATATTACGTTGAGGCACCCAGCCTTGTCGGCGGTGGACTGGACAAAGCGGAGACTCTCGCGTCAGCGATGCAGCCCGATTTTCCGTCGCAATCCCACCGTCTGTCGGCGCTCATCGCCGAAAGGAAGAAGGACATCGCGACCGCCGAGGCTGAGTTCAAAAACGCCGTTGCAGCGGGCAGGACACCGGAGGCGTATGTCGACCTTGGACACTTCTATCGCCGCCATAACCAGCCTGACAAAGTGCTCGCCGCGCTACAGGCTGGCGTCGACGCCGATCACCGGAAAGACGCCGCCCTGGTCGATGCGGCCAGCATTCTAACGGCGGCGCATCTCTCCCCTCAACTTGCCGAAAGTCTTCTTCGCGAATATCTCTCTTCACCGGCAAAGTCCGACGATGCTCCCGCCTTCAAGGTGCATCTCCAGCTCGGCGATCTTCTCGCGCAGCGCGGAGACTCTGCCGGGGCCCGTCGCGAATATGCCGCGGCCCTTGCGCTTGCACCAAACTACGCACCTGCCCACAAAGCGGTGCAGGGATCGTAGAGGAAAAGCGATACCATGATGAGTAGCCGATCTCGAAGGAACCTCTCAGGACGTATGACTCGTCTTCTCCGCCTGCTAGTTGCGTGTTTCGCCGTGGCCTGCGGCGCCGCGCCTGCCCGGTCGCAGATCTCGTTCACCACGGCGGTAGACCTGGCACTGAAGAACAGTCCTCGCGTAAAAATGGCAGCCGCCGATGTGGCCCGCGCCCGCGCGAGCCTGGAAGAGGTCAAGGACGTCTACATCCCCACTATCGCCGGCTCTTCTTCCGCGGGTGGCTACTCTTATGGGTTCCCGCTCGGTACGCCCACGGTGTTCAGCCTTTCCGCGCAGTCGCTCGTCTTCAGCTTCTCCCAGAGGGACTACATCCGATCCGCTTCGTCAGGGTTAGACGCAGCTCTCCTGACATTGAAGGACGTACAGGACCAGGTGGCGGAAGACGTTGCGGTCACCTATCTGTCGCTCGACCGCGCCCAGCAGCAACAGGCCGCCCTCGCGCAGGAAGCAGCGCACGCTTCGCGCCTGGAGACCATCGTCAACGACCGCATCGAAGCAGGCCAGGACACGGCGATGGAGCTTACCAGGTCCCGCCGGACAAGCGTTCAGATTCGATTGCAGACGCTCCAGACGGACGACGAGATCGCGTCGTTTGCCGATCATCTGGCGCGCCTGATCGGCCTGCCTGGCACACCCATCTTGGCTCTTTCCGACAGCATCCCCGCCCTCCCGCCCAAGGCTTCCATACCCTCGTCTTCGGATACCCCCGGTGTCCGGGCTGCCTTCGCTTCCGCGCGCTCCAAGCGTGAGCAGGCATTCGGCGATGCACGGTATACATGGAGGCCGCAGTTCTCGTTCGGTGCGCAGTACAGCCGCTTCAGCACCTACAACAACAATTATGTGCAGTACTATCCCGGCATCCAGAACCAGCCAAACGCCTTTGGTTTCGATTTCGCTATTTCACTGCCCCTGCTGGATATGGGCCGAAGGGCAAGAGCACGCCAATCGGCTGCGGAGGCGGTCCGACTGGAGCAAACGGCAACGTACGACCGCGATCAGGTCAGCGAGGGAAGCCTGAAGCTGCAGCACAGTTCGGCAGAGCTCGCGGCCCGCGCGGATCTGGCGTCCCTCGACCGGGACCTTGCCCAGCAGCAGCTTCAGGTCATCCTCGTGCAACTGCAGGCTGGGCCGGGGAGTTCCAGCGGTCCGCTGATGACGCCGAAGGATGAAGAGTCTGCACGCATCCAGGAGCGGCAGCGATACATCGAGATGCTGGATGCCGAGTTCCAGCTTCGCGAGACAAGAATTCAACTTCTGCGTCAAACAGGAGAACTCGACGGCTGGCTGAACTCCGCGGCGTCCGGCTCGCTGACCGTTGCGAAGCCGTGACGAAGGAAAGAACCGTTGCCCTTTGGCCCGCAAACCGAAGATTCCACGGGGTCTCGTCGGGCCGAACCACGGACGCGACCTCAGAAAAGCCCCCTAACCCAGCGACGAAATGGTAAAATGGAAGTTATTATTATGCCACTTAAAACACTATTTTTGAATCCACCATCCTTTGAGAAATTTGACGGTGGTGCCAGCTCCCGTTGGCCCGCTACCCGTGAGATCGAGTCGTACTGGTACCCTGTGTGGCTCACCTATCCGGCAGGCATGCTGGAGGGCTCGCGGCTCCTCGATGCTCCGCCGCACCACATCAAGTGGCAGGAGGTCGTCGAGATTCTCAAGGACTATGAGTTCCTCGTGCTCTTCACCAGCACGATGGGCTGGGACGGCGACCAGAAGATGGCCGAGGTCATCAAAAAGACCTATCCCAGCATCAAGATCGCCTTCGTAGGCCCACCGGTCACCACCTCTCCGGAAAAGGCCCTCAACGAGTGCCCCGCGATCGACTTCATCTGCCGCCGCGAGTTCGATTTCTCCGTCGTCGAATACGCAAACGGCAAGCCGCTCAATGAAATCCTCGGCATCAGCTACAAGGACAAGGCGGCGGGCAAGATCCTGCACAATGACGACCGCCCGCAGGTCAGCCCCGAGCAGCTCGACGAGATGCCCTGGGCCACCGAGATCTACCACCGCGATCTCGACGTCACCAAATACAGCGTTCCCTTCCTTCTGCACCCCTACGTCTCGCTGTATTCCACGCGCGGCTGCCCGGCCCAATGCACCTTCTGCCTCTGGCCCCAGACGCTATCCGGCCACGCCTGGCGCAAGCGCTCCACCGATGACGTTGCCGCAGAGATGAAGCAGGCGAAGGAACTCTTCCCTCACGTCAAGGAGTTCTTCTTCGACGACGACACCTTCAACATCCAGAAGGCCCGCACCATCGAGCTCTGCGAGAAGCTCAAGCCGCTCGGCCTCACCTGGTCCTGCACCTCGCGCGTCACCACCGACTACGACACCCTGAAGGCCATGAAGGATGCAGGCTGCCGTCTACTCATCGTCGGGTTCGAGTCCGGCGATCCGCAGATCCTCAAGAACATCAAGAAGGGCGCCACTATCGAGCGCGCCCGCGACTTTACCCGCGACTGCCACAAGCTCGGCCTGGTTATCCACGGCGACTTCATCCTCGGCCTCCCCGGCGAGACCAGGGAGTCGATCCGCAACACCATCGACTTCGCCAAGCAGCTCGACTGCGAGACCATTCAGGTCTCCATCGCCCACGCCTTCCCCGGCACCGAGTTCTTCGACTTCGCCAAACAGAACGGCTTCATCACCAACGAAGCCATGTCCGACGAAGGCGGCCACCAGATGGCGCACATCGAGTACCCCGGCCTCCCCGTCGAGTACGTCATGGAGATGGTGCACCGCTTCTACGACGAATACTACTTCCGCCCCAAGGCCGCCTTCCGGGTCGTCTGGCAGGCCATCGTCAACCGCGACGTGCCGCGCCTCTACACGGAAGCCCGCTCCTTCATGAAGCTCCGCTCTCAGCGCAACAAGGCTGTGCGCGCCGTCAAGGAAGCCAACGCCGTCAAGGCGCAGGAATCCGTCAGCATGAACGCCTAAACAGTCTTCGAACCAGAGCGGTCAGCATGCAAGTGCTGACCGCTTTCTTTTTGAGCAAGAAGCAATTGCTGTGCATCCAATCTCAGTCGCCGATATGAAACACACTCTTACTCCCCAGCGTTACCTCATCTTGCTCGCAGTCATCCTCACCGCGTCGTTCGGCGACACGTTGCTGTCGCACGGGATGAAGCAGGTCGGCCCCGTCTCATTCCACAACCTGGGACTCCTGTTGGTCGCGCTCAAGAACCCGTGGGTCATCACGGGCGTCCTCCTGTTGATCGGCTTCTTCGCCAGTTACCTCACCGCGCTCAGTTGGGCCGACCTCACCTTCGTCCTGCCTTCCACCTCGTTCAGCTACGTCATCGTGGCCCTGCTCTCGAAGTTCTGGCTGCACGAGAATATTTCGATCTACCGCTGGCTCGGCATCCTGCTCATCGTCGGCGGCGTCGGCTTCGTCGCCCACGGCCCGTCACTTACCGAGCATCCGCATCATCCTCTGGGCGAAACACTATGACCACCGTCGGCCCGGTCGAGACCTGGGCCACCATCCTCACTGTCGCCGCCACCGCCATCGCTGGCGACATCCTCACTGCGGGTGCCATGCGGCGCATCGGCGACCTGGATGAGATTCGCGCTCATTCGGGGCTTCTCGGCGCCATCAAGGCCGTCACCGGCAGCGGAATGTTCCTGTGCGGCGTGCTCTCCATGGCGCTCAGCTTCTTTGCGCTTCTCTTCACGCTCAGCAATGTGGATGTCTCGCTCGCCGCCCCCGCCAGCGCCTCGCTCACCTTCATCGGCAACGCCGCCGCCGCCAAAATCTTTCTCCACGAAAATGTAGACCGCCGCCGATGGATGGCTGCCGTGCTCGTGTGCGCGGGTGTCGCCCTCCTCACCCGCTAGCCTGCTTCCCAGCCGCTACTATTGCTTTCAGGGGGAGCTTCAGCCTAGGCACGCTCTTCACTCTCGCAATCTGCAGGGACTGGTTGCGGAAGATAAGCGCGTTGACCGCAGGAACGCATTTCGTTCATTCCGCATGCGAACTGGCGTGAGCAGGTCGCGTTGCGGAATGAGTAAGCAGTCGTTCGATGGCTAGGCTTATCTGTGACAAATTCCGTGAGGGGAAATGGTGGACGCGGTAGGGATCGAACCTACGACCAGTCGATTAAGAGTCGAATGCTCTACCAACTGAGCTACGCGTCCAAGTGTTTTCTCCTCAAATCAGGAGCAGCGATCGAAAGCCCGGACACGCCCTGAAACCGGCCTGGCGGCGATCAATTGACTAGTTAAAGATATCACAGCTTGCCGAGGCGATTGCTCAGCAAGCCGTAATATCTAGCCTACAAAATCTACCTTTGCTCGCAACGGAATGATGCCTCGCTCGAAGCCCATGTCGAGAAGCTTTTTGATGGCTTCCCGGCCATCGTCCCCATAGTTGAGCGTGCGCTCGTTGACGTACATGCCAACGAAGCGGTTGGCGAGCGATGGGTCGAGGTCGCGCGCAAACTGCATGGCATACGCAAGAGCCTCGTCGCGATTGTCGAGCGCGTGTTGAATGCTGTCGCGAAGAGCGTTGGTCGTGATCAACAGTGCCTCCGCACCCAGTGAGCGGCGGATTGCGTTGCCGCCCAGGGGCAGGGGAAGACCAGTTTGCTCGCGCCACCACTGGCCAAGATCGAGCAGCTTAACTAACCCGTCATTGGCATAAGTGAGTTGCCCTTCGTGGATGATCAATCCGGCATCGAACTCGCCGGAGACAACGGCGGGAATGATCTTGTCGAACGGTACGACCGCAGTCTCAATGTCGGGCGCGAACAGCTTCAGAGTAAGGTAAGCAGTCGTCAGTGTGCCGGGTACCGCGATGCGTGTCTTCTTGACCTCGGCCAGCGTAAGCTTGCGGCTGGAGACGATCATCGGACCGTAGCCTTCGCCAACGCTGCCGCCGCAGGCCATCAAGGTGTAATTCTCCTGAAGGTAGGGGTACGCGTGAAAGGAGATCGCGGTGACATCGTAGAACGCTTCATTGATGGCGCGGTGGTTGAGCGTCTCGATGTCCGTCAGGGTGTGGGTGAACTTGAAACCCGGAACCCGGACTTTATTGGTAGCCAGGCCATAGAACATGAAGGCGTCATCGGAGTCGGGGCTGTGGGCAATGCTTATCTCTTGAATGGCGGTACTGGTAGCGGTCATGATTCGGCAGTCCTTGGGGAGTAAAAGTAATGAGATGCGCGACCGAGCGCTGTGGTTCGACGCGGAAGAGAAAAGAACTGCGGGTCTTCGTGGTTGCGGCTTAGTAGCGCTGCCACCGTTGCAGCGCGCTGAAGATGCCTGCGGCAGCGGTGATCTTGACGACCTCGCCAAGCAGAAAAGGAGCAACCGCAAGCATCCAGATTGCGGAGGCGCTGAGATGCAGAAGATGTCCGAGCCAGCCTGCACCGAGGACGAAGATCGGAACGGTGGCGACAGTGCTCGCGACCAGTGCGGATCGGAAACGCGACGTCACGCGCAGCATGGCGCGAACTATCCAGCCCGCGACCGCTGCGGCCAAAGGATAGGAAAAGAGATATCCGGCGTTTGGACCTAGCAGATGCGCAACGCCCCCGACGCTGTGAGGTGTAAAGACGGGCAGGCCCATCGCGCCCTCTGCTAGATAGAGCACCATCGCGGAGAAACCAGCAACTGGCCCAAGCACCATGCCGACAAGAATGACGGCGAAGTTTTGCAGAGTGATCGGCACAGGAGTGAAGGGCAGCAGGATCGACAGGTGCGCACACGCGGCCACAAAGACGCTTGCGCCAATCACTATCACCGTCTTGCCGGCTAAAGTCTCGTGGACCGATACGGTCGGATGTGTCAGAGCGGACTGGGAGGGAACAGTAGATTGCATGCTGCAGATCCTTTCGAGCTAATGGCGCTTTGGTGAACTGGAGGAGTTGACTTGAACCCGGGGATGCTCATACGGGTCGGTCCGGTCGCCTATGCGCCAAGAGAAGAATACCAAGGTGCAAAGGCTTCGTGCAGCTTAATCTTCGTCTTGGCGGTCGAGCGACAGATTTCGTGCGAGTACAGCCACTATGTGGATAAGTTAGTTGACTTGATGAGCCGGCCGTTTACCCAACTGCGTCAGGTACAAACTTGGTACGCTCCTGCAACAAGTCGGTTTTCCACTTGACGGCACAGAGCGCGGAATTTGTACTGAGAAGTAACGTGAAGCCATCGACAACAGTACGCAAGAGCGGAGGGCAACCGAGTACCCTCGCGCGTATCTTCCAACGGACCCAGCTCAGTTGGCGCAAAGTCGCAACGGGTGCGGCTGCGGTCCTCGCCCTGGCGATGGGCTACCATGTCATCTTCGGGCAGAATGGGTTGACGGCGTACCAACAAAAGCGGCAGGACGCGCAAGCCCTGGATAAGCAATTGCATAGCTTGCAGCGGGAAAACGATCTGTTGAAGGGTCATGTGGATAGACTGCAAAGCGATCCTAACGCGATTGAACATCAGGCCCGCGAGGAGCTTCACTACACCCGACCCGGCGAGGTGATCTACACGCTGCCCGCAGCTCCTTCTACGCAGAGCCCGCCGAACCGAGCTAGTCTCACCGGCCAGTAAATGCTTCGTTTGCCCATGGCGCGTTCCTTGCAACAAGCGCTCTCTCCTACGGGAGAATGATTACACCGTCCTATCACTATGAGCACACTGACGAGCCCTGCGCTTTCCGCCGATCATCGGATTCACTACGGCCTCGGTGAGTATCAGTTTGGCGACTTGTGGCTGCCGGCACAGGCAGTCACGCAACGCCTCCCGCTGGTGGTCTTCATCCATGGAGGCTGGTGGAAGTCAGCCTATGGCCTGGAGTATGGGGGACATCTTTGTGCGGCGCTGAAATCGATCGGCATCGCTGTCTGGTCGATCGAGTATCGGCGCGTAGGGTCAACCGGAGGCGGCTGGCCAATGACATTTCAAGACGTGGCCACTGGTTTCGACTACGCGGCGACACTGGCAAAGACCTATCCGCTTGACCTGCACCGGGTGATTGCGATGGGGCATTCGGCAGGCGGCCACCTCGCATTCTGGCTGGGCGGGCGGTACCATATTCCAGAGTCGAGCCGGATCTACGAGCCGCGGCCAAAGGTGGCGCTGCACGGTCTGATCGGACTCGCGGGAGCGGTCGATCTGCGACTCACCTGTGACCTCTCCGGCGACTTCACCTTTGCCCACGACAAAGATGAGGTATACAGCTTCATGGGAGGGCCGCCGGCGAAGTTCGAGGTAAGATACCGCGCCGGAAATCCTGGAGAACTCTTGCCGTTAGGCGTGCCGCAGATCCTGATCCAGAGCGCGGGCGATGGACAGATTCCCCCGCAGCTACCGTTCCGCTGGGCCGACATGGCGCGACGCCGGGGTGATGAGGTCACGGTCACAATCGTACCGGGGGTCGATCACTTTGATGTAGTCGACCCGCAGAGCAAGGCATGGCCAACGGTGCAGGCGGCAGTCCTGAAGCTGCTCCATGCCGAAGCCCAGTAGCGGCGCCGCCAGGATTAAGGGTAGGCTCCTCAGACCAAGTCAGTACAAGGAGCGGTGAATGAATTTTGATATGGAAAAGGCCAGGGGACGCGAGACCTACAACCTGCTGATAGGGTTGGTCGCTCCCAGACCGATCGCGCTGGTTACCAGCATGAATGAAGACGGAAGGCTAAACGCCGCGCCCTTCAGCTCCTACAACTACCTCTGCACCAACCCGCCGATTATTGGGATGGGCGTGACCGACCGGCCGACCGGAGGCTTCGTCCCCAAAGACACCGCCAGGAATATCCGGCGCACAGGTGAGTTTGTGGTCAATGTCGTCACCGAGGACCTTGCGAAACAGATGAATATCTGCGCTACGGACTTTCCCGCAGAGGTCGACGAACTCGAAATGGCCGGCCTCACCACCACACCCTCGCAAATTGTGAAAGTGCCGCGTATTGAGCAGGCACACGCAGCTCTCGAATGCAGGGAATACACCACGATGGAGATCGGCAGGTCGCGAATCATCCTTGGAAGGGTCGTCGCGATCTACATCGAGGACAAGTTTGTCGATCCGGCTGGACCCTATGTACGGGCGGAAGAGTTGCACGCGATCGGCAGAATGAACGGACTCGGGTCTTACGTCAAGACCCGCGATTCTTTTCTCACTATGCCGCGCATTCCCTACGAAGATTGGAAGAAGGGCAAGAGGTAGCGACCTAGGAGAGGTAGTCCTTCAGCCACGGATCGGTGGAATGGACAAGCTCATGCGTTGTGCCGTCGAAGACGACCTTGCCTTCATTCAGCGCAAGAAACTTCGTGCTGTCGTCGATCCCGTTATCGGGAATGGGCTCTACCTTGCCGGTCTTACTGTTGAAGCGGTTCCGCGCCAGAAGGAAGGCGTCCTGCAGGCGATGAGTGATCATCAGTGCAGTCGTGTGGGAGACGTCGCGTTGCTTCACCACAAGCTCGACGATTGTGGTTGATGTAATCGGATCGAGGCCTCCGGTGGGGGAGTCGTAAAGGATGAGATCTGGACTTGAGATGATAGCGCGGGCGATCGAGACGCGGCGACGCATACCGCCGGAGAGTTCAGACGGGAACTTCGCGATGGTCTGCTCCAGTTCGACAAACTGAAGCGCCTCAACGACCCGTTTGTGCGCCTCCTCCTCCGGGATCCGATCTTCATGCAGACGATAGGCAACGTTGTCTTCCACCGTAAGAGAGTCGAACAACGCGGACTCTTGAAACACCATGCCGATGCGGCTCCTAAGCTTGAACAGGTCGGCTTCGCGCATCTTTGTCACGTCCTCGCCGAAGACGCGAATGACCCCGGAGTCCGGTCGAATCAGCCCATCGACTAGCTTCATCAACACTGATTTTCCGCCGCCTGCTGGGCCCAGAATAATCCTGGTTTCGCCGCGGTGTACCGCGAAGGAGACGTTCTGTAAAACCGGCTTGAGGTCAAAGGCAATGGAGACATCTTCGAAGACTACAATGGGTTCGGTCGAGCCAGGTTCAGCGATGCCGACATCTGTACGATTCGGCGAAACTGTCCGGTTGGCGAAGTCTTCGGGCATAGTCTGGGTCACCTGCCGAAGATGCCGATCATCGCTCGGCTGACGATAAAGTCGACGACGATGATGAAGACGGAGGAGACGACAACCGCCTGGGTAGTCGATTTGCCCACGCCCTGGGTGCCGCCCTTGGTGTTCATGCCAAAGTAGCAGCCGACGGTAGCGATGATGAATCCTGAGAACAACGGCTTCGTAAGGCCTTGGACGACATCGGCGTATGCCAGCGCCCGGTATGAGTTGTGGAAATAGGACGAGGCGTTGAGGCCGAGTAGCGCTACGCTCACCAGTGCGCCGCCCGCTATTCCAACCGCATCCGACACGATTGTGAGAAAAAAAAGCATGAAGATCGTTGCATAAAGCCGTGGCGTGACGAGCTTCCTCACGGGATCTGTTCCCAGAGCCCGCATCGCGTCGATCTGCTCGGTCACCTTCATCGAGCCCAGCTCGGAGGCCATACCCGACGCATTTCGGCCGGACACCATCAGGCCTGTAAGCACCGGCCCAAGCTCCCTCACCATCGACAGCGCGACCAAGTTGCCCGTGAGACTGACCGACCCGAACTCCTGCAGCGACGTGGCTGACTGCAGTGCAAGGACGCAACCGGTGAAGAACCCAGTCAGCACCACGATAGGCATCGAACCGAAGCCGATCGAGTCCATTTGGGTGTAAATGTCCGCCCAATATCTGGGGCGTGAGAAAACGTTGACGACTGCGTGCCAGGACAGGATCGAGTAGTCCTGTATGGCAGCAATTCTCTGCTTGGCGAAGATCTCTGGAGAGACGAAGGGCATGTCGTTATCTGGCTCAGATTATCAGATGCAAGGGTTCCGCTGACGATTGCACGAAATGGAAGAGATTGCGGTGCACTAAGATGCGCCTACACACGGCGGAATGAGAAGATAGAGAAGATGATGCCAAACATGATGGCAGCGGTACTCTATGGCCGGGAAGACCTCAGGCTGGAGCGTGTGGCGATCCCGCAGCCCGGCCCGGGCGAGTTGCTGGTGCGCGTGGGCGCCGCGCTTACCTGCGGGACCGACCTGAAGGTCTATCGCCGCGGCTACCACGCCATGATGCTGAAGCCGCCAATCCCATTCGGGCACGAACTCGCCGGTGTCGTCGCTGAGATTGGGGCTGGAGTAGCGTCATTTCACGTTGGGGATCGGGTCGTTGCGCTCAACTCCGCTCCCTGCGACGCTTGCTTTTTTTGCCTGCACAGCCAGCAGAACCTTTGCGAGGACCTCCTCTTTAACAACGGCGCCTACGCAGAATTCATCAAGATTCCCTCCAGAATTGTGGAAAAAAATACTCTTCTGATCCCCTCCGGCGTGCCGTTTGAACATGCCGCGCTCACTGAACCTCTGGCCTGCGTCGTGCGCGGCCTGGAGGAGTGCGGAGCTCAGGCCGGCGACACGATGGTCGTCATCGGCGCAGGCCCCATCGGCCTGATGTTCATGCATGTCGCTGAACTGGCCGGCGTCAACGTGATCGCTGTCGTCAAACGCGAGGACCAGGTTGCCACTGCAAAGCTCTTTGGCGCGAGCCAGGTGGTACACCTCGCAGCCGTGGACGATGTTGTCGCCACCACTCGAGCTCTGACTCCGCAAAGCCGCGGCGCCGACGTGGTTATTGAGGCAGTGGCAACCCCTGCCACCTGGGAGTGGGCCGTCGCCATGGTGCGCAAGGGCGGCGTGGTGAACTTCTTCGGTGGGCCGCCCAGCGGAACCAAAGTGCAGCTCGACACCAACCGCCTCCACTACGGTGACATTACGCTCAAGGCCAGTTTCCACCACACTCCCGCCACCTGCAGAACGGCCTTCGAACTCGTCACCAGCGGCCGCTTCAAGTGTGCGGAGTACATCACCAGGCGGGTCGGGCTCGACGCCGTTCCTGCGGTGTTTGCAGGCATGATGAACCGTGGCGGCGGTGTGCAGGACATCAAGACGGCGGTCTTCCCCAACGGGGTGCTCCAGTGAGCGAAACCACCGCGACCCAACACGCGCTTCTCGGGGGTCCGCAAGAGTACCTGACGCCGCTTGAGCGCCCTACGCTGGCCGAAGCGCAGGATTGGTGCCACCAACTGGCGACCTCGCACTATGAGAACTTCCACGTCGCAACCTTCTTTCTGCCGCGCAAGGTCCGGCCTCACTTCGAGAGTATCTACGCCTACTGCCGCGTCGCCGACGACTTGGGCGACGAGGTCGCCGATCCCGCCGTTGCTCTGCGTCTGCTCGATGCCTGGGGATCGATGCTGGACGAGTGTTACGACACCCCTGAGCGGTCGATGCATCCTGTCTTCGTCGCTCTCCACGAAACCGTGCACGAGTGCGGCGTTCCGCGTCAACTCTTCGCCGACCTGTTGCACGCCTTCCGCATGGACCAGGTGAAGACCAGCTACGACACGTGGGAGGAACTGCTGGTGTACTCGCATTACTCGGCGAACCCTGTTGGCAGGCTCGTTCTCTGGGTCTGCGGATACAAGGAAGAGCCGATCGCTTTACTCTCCGACAAGGTCTGTACCGCACTACAACTGGCGAACTTCTGGCAGGACGTAGTCGAAGACGCGGAGCGCGGCCGTCGCTACATCCCTGCCGAAGACATGCTGCGGTTCGGCGTCGAGGAAGGCCAGATCGAAGGCCGGGTTTTCACGCCGGAGTTTCGCGGCATGGTCGAAAGCCTGGTGGTGCGCACTCGCGAGATGCTGCACGAAGGCGGCACGATCAGCTCGCACGTCGACAAGGAGCTGGCGGTTACGCTCGACCTGTTCCGCAAAGGCGGCGATGCGATCCTCGACGGTATTACGGCGGAGGACTTCGATGTATTGCGCGGCAGGCCTGTCGTCACCAAGGTGAAGAAGGTCCTGCTTCTCGCAGGCGCGTTGAAGGCCAAGCTGCAAGCGGGGTTGTCGCGGTGACGATCGCCGATGCCTACGCGGTCTGCCGCACCACCGCCCAGCGGCAGGCAAAGAACTTCTACTACGCCTTCCGTGTGTTGCCTGAGCACAAGCGCGACGCGATGTGCGCGGTCTACGCCTTCATGCGCCGCGCCGACGACATCGCCGACGATGAAGCTATGCCGATCGCCGAGCGCCGGGAGGTGATGGCGCAGTGGGTGGAAAGCTGGCGAACCGCGCGGCGAACTGGCCTCTCCGGCGATCCTGTCTTCGTCGCGCTCAATGACACGCAGAAACACTTCGCCATTCCCGACGCTTTGCTCGAAGAGCTGGTGCAAGGAACCACGATGGACCTCGAACCTCGCGATGAAGCGGAGAAGGCAGTCCAAACTTTCGCTACCTTCGATGAGCTTTACCGCTACTGCTATCTCGTCGCCTCGGTGGTCGGGCTCGTGTGCATCAAGATCTTCGGATACACCGGCTCCAGCGCAGAGAAGCTCGCCGAGGAGACGGGCGTTGCGTTTCAATTGACCAACATCCTGCGCGACGTCAAAGAGGACGCTGCGCGCGGCCGCATCTATCTGCCTCTCGATCTGCTCGACGAGTTCGGCGTCAGCATCGAGCGTGTCAAAGCGCTGGCGAACGGCGCGGCCATGGGCGCGAACGACAGCGCCCTGCTTCGTGCACTTGGCGCACGCGCGGAGGAATACTACGCCTCCGCCGACCGTCTGCTTCCGCTGATCAACGCGGACAGCCGCGCTGCACTCTGGGTGCTTGTCACCATCTACCACCGGCTCCTCTTCAAGATTGCCAAAGCCGACAGCGACGTATTTACGCGGCGAATCAGCGTCTCGACTCCAGCCAAGCTGGCGATTCTTGCACGAGGCGCGGCCATGGCAGCGCGTAACCGGATGACATCGTGAGCGGCACGGAACACAGCGACGTGATCGTGGTGGGCGGCGGGGTCGCTGGACTGTCCGCGGCGGTGGCGCTGGCCGGGGCCGGGGCGAAGGTCACACTCCTCGAACGGCGGCCTTACATCGGCGGCCGCGCTTACTCGTACGACCATCCCGCGCTGGGCGAGACCATCGACTCGCAGCACGTTGTCCTGGGCTGCTGCACCAACATCCTTCAGCTCTGCGAACAGGCAGGCATGGCCGACGCTATTCGCTGGTACGACGAGCTGGTGTTTCTGGAGCCTGGTGGCCGTCGCAGCGTGATGCGCTCCGGCAACCTTCCAGCACCGGCGCACCAGGCCTTGAGCTTTCTGCGCGCGCCCATGCTGAGTGCGCGCGACAAGATCGGCATTGCCTCCGGCCTGGCACACTTTCTGCGCGGCTATCCGGCGAATGACTCCGAGAGCTTTGCCGCATGGCTGAAACGCACGGGCCAGACTGACCGCGCCATTCGCCACTTCTGGGAGCCAGTTGTGGTCGGCGCGCTCAACGACGGCTTCGAGCGCTGCTCGGTCAAGTACGCGGGCAAGGTCTTCCACGAATCTTTTCTGCGCTCCGCCGAGGCTGGCCGCCTGGGGATTCCGGCTGCTCCGCTGAGCGAATTCTTTACTCCGGTCGCGCAGCTTGCCGAACGGCAGGGCGTCGCCGTCAGGCTGAAGGCCGGTGTGGAGCACATCACGCAAACCTCGGACAAACGCTGGCAGGTCGATGCAAACGGCGAACAATATCTCGGTGATGCTTTGGTGCTGGCGACCGACTTCAAGCAGACGAACAAGCTCCTTTCTGGGCTTGGGCCTCGCGACACCGAGCCTGCATCGCTGGACGACGCCAACCCTTTCATTGCCGCTCCCATCACCACCGTTCACCTTTGGTACGACCGCGATATCACTCAGCTTGACCATGCCGTGCTGCTGGACACTCGCATCCAGTGGGTCTTCGCCAAGTCACGCATTCGGCGTTGGCCGGCGGAGCGCGGAAGCTACCTCGAACTGGTTATCAGCGCGTCCTGGGCGGAGCTGGAGATGCGCCGGGAGCAGATCCTCTCTTCGGCCCAGCAGGAGCTGGAGACGTTTTTCCCTGCGGTCAGGCAGGCGAAGCTGATCAAGAGCGGAGTCTTGAAGGAGGCTCGTGCGACCTTCTCGGTGACTCCGGGGCTTGACCGCTTTCGTCCATCGCAGGCGACCGCATGGCCCGGGCTTTACCTTGCCGGCGACTGGACCGCTACGGAGTGGCCTTCCACGATGGAGGGTGCGGTGCGGAGCGGCAGATTGGCAGCAGGGGCGGTAGTGGGGGACGACCGGCGGTTCCTCGCACCCGAGATTCCGGCCAGCGGGCTGATGCGGTGGTTGAGCCGGGATTAATGGCTTTGGCACCCCCCTCCCCCTGGGGTATATTTTGCCGTAAATCATTTATTTTCAAAGCTTTCCATTTTTATGGAAAATGCAAAATATAGATTCCAGATGGCCTGCGGGCAAATATTAGATTCTAAAAGAGATAGTGCGACTAAAACACGACAGACCCGAATGATTATCCGGGGCGTGCTCTAAGCTCTGTATCCAGTATAGCTGGTGGGATGGAACTAATGGGACACGCGATTCATTCAGGACTGGCGCGGGGATTTGCTGTTTGGGGGCTTGACAGGTTTTCGGTGATTTACCTGTGCCGGGGTGTGGGAGTGCGGTTCGCTTCGCGAATGCCCACCGTACCACCCCACCAGCAAGCTGGCGGGGACCCCGGCTTAGCGACGATGAGACCGTCGCGAAGATGGGGCACCCGGCTGTTGTGGAGTTCTAGAAGTGGAAGCCTAATTCCGCCGTGAGGGCGCGGGGTGTCACGTAGTGGGTTCCGCTGAAGGTGGAGAGGAAGTTGTAGAGGGCGTATTTGTTGGTGATGTTGACGCCGGTAAGACGGAGGCTCCATTTTTTCTTGTCGCCGTTGAAGAGATTGTCCTGGCCGATGGATGCGTCGAAGAGATTGCGCGGGGCGATGCGCTGCGGGTTGTGGTCGTTGTCTCCGGTGTTGGGAGCGGGAATGTGGATGAGGCTCGAGGTAAACTGCGACGCCAGACAGCTGCTGGACAAGGCGTGGAATGGGGTAGCCTTGTCGCCGCCGCAGGCTAAGCCGGCCTGAAACTCCTGGTCGGCGGTAAGGGGTATGCCGAAGCCGTTGACCATGAGGATGGCGGGTTGGCCGTTGAGTTGGGTGGAGGAGAGAAGACACGGACTGTTGGGATCGGAGACGCCGTAACAGGGTGCGGAGCCGGCGACGAGGCCTGAGTCGAAGCGCCAGTTGAAGCCTACCCAGGGAGAGCGTTTTCCAGGCACCTGATATTGAAGATGTGTGGTCTGGTTGAAACGCTCATCGTGATCGATACGGAAGGGGAATCCGCTGCCGCCGACGGTCGCGCCTGCGCCGGAGACCTGCGGGGGGAAGAAGCGGGCTGCAACCGACGACATGACGACGAAGGCGGAGAAGTTGTGAACGCTGGGGACATCGGCACGAAGCGCGAATCCCGGGATTTTGGAGTTGTGCCAGTCGATGGGGAAGGTGATGGGCGTGTTGCCAAGGACGCTGAAGTCGAAGGCGTTGTGAGTGTATTTCCAGATATAGTCGCCGCTGATAACGAGGTTTTTGCCGAAGGCTTGTTGCAGGCCGGCATGAAATTCGTTTTTGAATCCGGGCTGCAGTGTTCCCGATACGCCCGGGCTACAGAGGAGAAGCGGAGAAAGCACGGCACTGTTGCACCCTTGGCTGGAGAGGACGAGGTTTTCGTTGAAGGGCGATTCGAGCGTTCGCGCATACGACAGGCGCAGCACGGTGTTGGTCTGCTTGATGGTGTAGGCGGTGCCGAGGCGAGGCTCCGCCTGACGGGCGATCGCCAGGCCGTTGTATAGATCGCCGCGGATTCCGAGGTTGAAGAGCCAGTTCCCTGCTTTGATCTGATCCTCAGCATAGAGAGCAATCTCCTTTACATCGGTATGACCGTTGAAGTTGAACTGGCCGCCGCCGCGGGTGAGGTCGTAGGGCAAGAGGACGGGATTGAAGCTGCTGTTGACCAATCCGCCGGGGCACTGGCCGGGATCGGTGTAGCCAGGCAGCGGGTTATTGTTGACGTCCACACACGGTGAATTGAAGACCGAGCTTACGACTCCCAGAGTGTCGTTCTCCCGAAGGAATGTCTGCGAATAGTTCCCGCCGACCTTGATGTTGTTGACGCCCTTCACATAGGAGAGGTCGGTATGAACGCCGGCGTTGGTGAGCGAACGGGTTTGAGCGATGGTCTCATTCTGCAGACTGGGCGGTCCCTTGTCGGCGAGGGGATTGTCGCTGGGATAGTAGTTGTAACTATCTCTGCGAATGTACGGACCGAAGTTGAAGACCAAGGCATCGCCGATGGTGCGGGTGTAGGTTGGGGCGATGTCGAAGGTGCCAATCTTTGAGCGCTGATCGGTGTTGCCGACATTGCCGAAGACGGGATTCGCAGTCGTCCCGCCGCTGACGACGTTCTGGACGTTGAGATTGTCGAAGGAGTTCGGTGTTTGAAACCAGGAACGGCTGTAGTTGAGATTGAGGTGAACGGAGTCGACCGGGGTGAGCTGGCGGTCGATGCGGTCGAAGATGTTCAGCTCGTTGCCCTTGTCGTGGAAGACGGCGAACTCGGGAGGATCGAGGAAGCGCCCGGTGTCGAGGCCGTCGACCTCGATGAAGTTACCCCAGTTCTTGCCACCGTAGCTGAGGTCAACTGCGCCGGTTGACGATCCGAAGGTGCCGTAGGACGTGGTGATGCTGCCGGTGGGTGTGGTGACACCCTGGCCAGAGCGCGTGGTGACCTGAATGACGAGGCTGGTCTTGCCGCCGAACTCCGCCGGCGGGGCGCCTGAGATGACCTCAATTGATTGGACCGAGTTGGAGGGAAGCTGATTGGAGAAGACCTTGCTCTGCTGGTCGGTGATGGGCTGGCCGTCGATGGAGAAGGAGTTGGAGGCGTGATCGCCAAGGCCGTGGAAGAGACCGTTCGAGTCGGCAGCGACGCCGGGTGAGGATAGCGTGACCAGCGAACTGAGCGAGGAAGACTGGCTCTCCAGGGGAAGCTTGTCGAACGCGGCACGGTCGATGTCGGTGTGGAAGCTTGAATCGTTTTCCGTGAGGTCGCCGCCATTGACCTCCACTACGGTCGAAGTCGTGCCGATGGTGAGGACGGACTTTACCGAGACGGGCACGAAGGACCGCACGTCAACATCCTGGGTGAAGGGAGCGAAGCCGCTCATCGTCACGACAAGATGGTATGGATTGAACGGCAGGTTCGTAAATTGATAGTGGCCGTCGGCGTCGGAGGTTGTGCTCTTGCTGTAGCCGCTGACGGGATTCAGGATTGAGACGACTGCATTGGGCACGATGGCCCCTGTTGTGTCGGTGACTGTGCCAAGGATGGTTCCGGCGTTGCCGGCGGATTCAGCAGCCCATAGAGACGGGACGCTGAACGAAATGAAGATGACAAATGCTACGAAGACGACGCGCCTTATCGACGTGCTCATACACTAACCCCCTGAATTTTTACCTGATTTTTGACGTGGTTCTAGGCGGGAAGGGCGTCAGCAGGCGGAGGGCGGGTGAAGAGGGCGAAGATCGAGAGGGTACGCGAGGGGATGGCAGGAAGAAATGCCTCCACCATGGAGACGACGGGCGCGACGTGCAAGGTGACAGGCGGTTCGACCACCTGTACCGTTACGTGGGCCGTGGCACAGAGAGGGCAGTCCGCATGGGAGAGATTCCCATCTGGATGAACGTGGATTGCCTGGATGGTTCCGCACGCAATAACCAGCGCAATACACAAGAGAGCCAGGAGAAGTTTCCACGGACTCTGGTTTGTCGGATTTGAGCGTTGGCCAGCCACCATCTACCTACTATATCTCAGGGAATAACGGATGGAAAATGGGTCGGCTGAGCGCTTGACGGCGCTAGACCAACTGCACCTCGATCTTTTTGGCATCAGGGTCGAGTCTTGTGATCCGGAAGCTGCGAATCTGGCCGGCGCGAACAGGTTCGGGTTTGGCTTCGCTGGCAGTCGGCCCGTTCTTCCATCGCGTCGACAGCATGGAGCTGAAGAAGGACAGGTCGGGCTTGGCTGGGGCCTGCGTTGGCTCGACCGCCGCCTTGGGCTCAAGCGTGATGCGGCCTCTGACGTGAATGCCTTCGCCCAGCTCCACGGTTGCGTGATCGCCTGAGACGTCGATGAGGCGTCCCGTAACCGCGTCGCCTTCGGTGTGCTCGGCGATGTACTCGTCGAGACCGGTGGGGACGAGTTGCTTCATGCTGAGCTTGATCTGGCGCTTTTCGCTGTCGACTGCGAGGACTTTGGCTTTGACGATCTGGCCCGTGCGCAGGAAATCCTGAGGGCGTTCGACGCGCTTTTCGGCGGTGATCTCGCTGACGTGGATCATGCCTTCTACACCCTCTGTGAGTTGAACGAATGCACCGAATTTCGTGAAGCTGGTGACTGGGCCTTCGACCTGCGAGCCGGGGGTGAATTTTTCGGAGGCATTGGCCCAGGGATCGCCGAGGGTCTGCTTGAGGCCAAGGGACATGCGGCGTTCGGCGAGGCTCACACCGAGGATCATCACCTCGACGGTGTCGCCCTGCTTGAGCATGTCGCAGGGCTTTCTTACTTTTTTCGCCCAGGACATCTCGGAGAGGTGGATCATGCCTTCGATGCCGGGCTCGAGTTCGACAAAGGCTCCGAAGTCGGTGACGCGGGTGACGGTGCCACGGATGCGCTCGCCGGCGGTGTACTTCCCTGCTGCGGCGTCCCATGGGTGCGGTAGGAGTTGCTTCATGCCTAGCGAGATTCGTTTGCTCGTGGGGTCGATCTTGAGGACCTTGACGTCAACCTGCTGGCCTGCGGTGAGCACGTCGGATGGCTTGTCGATGCGGTTCCAGGCGATGTCGCTGATGTGGAGGAGGCCGTCGACGCCGCCGATGTCGACGAAGGCGCCGTAGTCGGCGAGGCTGCGGATGGTGCCGGAGAGGGTCGCGCCCTCGGCGATCTCGGAGTAGCGGTGCTCTTTGGTGGAACGCTCTTCTTCTTCGGCCACGGCGCGACGGTCGACGACGATGTCTTCTTCGGCTGCGTCGAGCTTGAGGATGCGGCAGCGAATCTCCTGGCCGACTAGCTTCTCGATCTCGGCGGCGTCACGCGCTCCACTGCGCGAGTTGGGCATGAAAGCGCGCACACCTACGTCCACGCTGAGGCCGCCCTTGACCACGGCCGTGACGGTGCCGGCGATGACGGTTTGATCGGCAAAGGCCTGTTCGAGCGAGGTCCAGTCCTTTGGCTGCGCGACACGCAGGCGGGAGAGCTCGTAGTAGCCCTCTTCGTTGCGGCCCTTGACGGAGACCATGAGTTTGGCGCCAGGTTCGACGGTCTCGTTCGCGCTTTGAAACAACGACAACGGCAAAACGCCCTCGGTCTTGTAGCCGATATCGACGAAGACCTGCTCGGCGGAGACGGCGATGACGGTGCCGGAGATCTGCCGGCTGTCGTCCGCAGAGCGGCGGGAGTGGGTCTGCTCGTACTGCTGCAGGATCTTGTCGAAAGATTCGGTGGCTTCCGTCGATTCCGTGGACTCGGTGGGTTCTGTGGGGGCGCTGGTGTCGGTAAGCTGGTCGGATTCTGGAGTGCTTGGGTTCGGCATGAAGTATTGCGGCCTCGAAATAAGCGGATTGCGGCTAGGATATCACCGCGTTCGCTGCTCTGGCCGCAGGTGTGGCGATGGAAGGACGCCGGTTGGACTATGGCATTTCGGTGGGATTGAGCTATCTGATTCGTTTTGGAGTGATTTGTTCCTGCTGAACGTCGCTGCCGAAGAGTCGGCGTAGGGGCCGTCGAATGGCACGCAGGAGTGCACGTGCGACGGCAGCGGCGGCGGCCAGAAAGGCAAGAGCAATGGATGCGCCTATGACCGGATGGTGAGTTGCGAACCAGGTGAGGCCGACGGCTACGACGTCTTCCGTTGTGCTGAGAGCGATGTTGGAGATGGGCTCCGGGCTGGGGGTTACAGCGGCGCGGAGAGCTGTCTTTGACCCATGGGTGACGAGTGCAATGGCGGCGCCGAGGGCAGTGGCCAGAATCTGCATCTGTGGGCTGAGTTGCGAGGTAGCGTGGTATGCGACCAACGCCGCAATGGGCACGCGAACTATCGTGTGGAGCGCATTCCAGATAAGGTCGAAGCCGGGAATCTTGTCCGCGATGAACTCGATGCCGAACATGACGGCGCAGACGGCGATGACCCAGGTGTGTCCGAGGGAGTCGAGCCCGGGCGGCAGGGCGACCCACTGGGTGCGGGCTAGTATGCCGAGGGTCAGGACCGTGGCGTAGATGTTCAGGCCGGCGGCGAAGCTGGCAGCGATCACAAGCGCGGTGATGTTGGCCGGGGAGAAGCTCATGTGTGGGGGATTCTACCAACCGGTAGTTTATTCGCGCGGACTTTCTTCAAGGCGCTTTAGAAGCATGTCCTGCCGGACGGGCCCACTGCGCGTGGGGCGGCCACTTCGTGGCGTGTATACCGGTCTTGCAAGGATCATCCGCGCAGGTCCTCCCGTTGGTCGGGATTACATTTTCAGGAACCGGTCTAGAGGCGGACGGCGCGCTTGATCTGGGCGTACTGCTGGAGGATGAAGCTGTCGGTCATGCCGGCGATGTAGTCGGCTACGACACGCGGGAGGCTTTCGCTCGGTACTTCTTCGAAGTAGGACTGCGGCAGTTCTTCGGGGTCGTTGATCCAGTAGTCGAAGAGTTGGGTGACAACCTGTTCGGCTTTGTCGTGCTCGTTTTCGAGGGCCCCGCAGGTGTAGAGGGTCTCGTAGAGGTAGCGCTTTTCCTGGAGGCGCTCGGCCTGGGCCTGCGGAGAGAAGAGGGCGAGCCTGGTGGGATGTCTGCGGATATCGGCGAGAGAGTCGGCGCCGATGGCCTGCACGTTCTGGCGAGTGGTGGTGATGAGGTCGTCGGTGAGGATGTTCTGCATGAGTTGCAGGGCCTCGTTGAAGAGGAACTTGGCTTCGACGCCGGCGTGCTCCTGCTCTACGGTCTTGTAGCAGCGCGCGAGAATGTCGACGTGTTCGCGGATGTGGTCGATCTCGAGCAGGCCGGACTCTACGCCGTCGTCGAGGTCGGCGGTGAGGTAGGCGATCTCGTCGGCGAGGTCAATCAGCTGGGCTTCGATCGGGGGGCGTTGATCGAGGAGGTAGCCGGCGAGTTCGGGATGCTGATCGGCGCTGTAGTCGCGCGAATGCTTGATGATACCCTCGCGAACGCCAAGGGTGAGATTGAGGCCACGGTGGGCGGCGTAGCGCTGCTCGAAGTGTTCGACTATGCGGAGGGCGTGGATGTTGTGGTCGAAGCTGCGGCCGTGTCGGCGGAGGCAGGCATCGAGGGCGCGCTCGCCAGCGTGGCCGAAGGGGGGATGGCCAATGTCGTGGACCAAAGCGAGAGTTTCGGCAAAGTCCTCATTGAGGCCGAGCGCAGCCGCGACGGCGCGGGCGATCTGCGCGACTTCGATGGTATGGGTGAGGCGGCTGCGGAAGTGGTCGGAGGCGCGGCTGGTGAAGACCTGGGTTTTGCCTGCCAGGCGGCGGAAGGCGCGGGCCTGCACGATGCGTTCGCGATCACGTTGGAAGGGCGTGCGCGAAGGACGAAACGGCGCGGGATGGATGCGGGTAAGGAGAGGATCGTTCGGGTCTCCTGCGACCGCGCATCGATGTAGATCGATGGGCATGATCAGATTTAAGTGTAACGGAAGGAGTGGGGGGAAATGCGCCGCGCCTGCTGTCTCTCGATGTGACGGACAGCAGGCAGAGGCGGATTACTTGGCGGGTGTGGTCGTGACCTTCGCCAGCTTCACGCGTGCATTTTCAAGCTTGTGCTGTACCTTGGCTACGTCGGCGGGGTCAACATCGGCGGGCAGGGAATGGGCGTACTCAGTCATCGAGCGCTCCCACTGAGCGACGGCCATCTTCAAGTTGCCGGTCTTCTCGTAGACTTCGCCGAGATGGTCGTGAACCGTGGGATCGGTATTGATGCGCTCGTTCGCTTTGCGTAGGTTCTCTTCGGCAAGAGTGTATTGGCCGGACTTATAGTAGACCCAGCCGAGCGAGTCGAGGAAGGCGCCGTTCTGTGGATCGAGATCGACGGCTTTACGGATCATCGTGAGAGCTTCGGGAAGCCGGACACCGCGATCGGCCAGCATGTAGCCAAGGTAGTTCAGGACGGTGGCGTTCTGCGGGTCGATGGTGAGAGCCTTGCGGAATTCTGTCTCAGCTTCGTCGTACCGCTTCTGGTGGTCGTAGAGGGTGCCGCGCAGGAAGGCGACGTACAGCCTCTCGTCCGGCTTGGTGGCCAGGGCCTCGGCGCTGGTGATCTCCGCGGCTGCCTCCGGCCAGCGTTTCAAGCGGACGTAGATCTGGGCGAGTGCAAGGTGGGAGTCGCGCTCGTCGGCGGAGCCTTTGGTCGCAGCGAGTTGGGCGATGGCCAGCGCGACGCCCTCGTCAACTTTTCCGGTGTCGGTGAGCTGACCAGCATACATCAGCTGAATGGCGTGGTCATTCGGCATGGCCTTGGCCACATCAGCGGCAACGGCGGTCGCCTCTTTCCACTGGTGCGCATCGCGGTAGGCGTCGATCTGCCCCTGATAGCCGCTTTTGACGTAGTCTCCGCCCATGGGGATCAGTTGTTTGTAGGCGTCAACGGCCTCAGCTGTCTTATTTTCTTCGCGGTAGATGATAGCGAGGCGATCGAGGAAGATGGCGCGATTGGCCTTTTCGCCATCACTATATTTGCCGTCGGCGTGCGCGGAGTCGGATACCAGCTTGGTGAGCACGCCGATTGCGTCGTCGTAACGACCGAGCGCGTCATAGATCAACGCTTCGTTGTAGATGAGTTCGAGATTGTCCGCAGCGAGGGGTTTGGCCTTTTCAAGTGTGGCCAGAGCCTGATCGTAGTGGCCCTGCCGGCGCTCGATCTCGGAGATGTGAATCTGGGACTGAGCATCCTGCGGCTCAACGGTGACGATGCCGGTGAGGATCTTCAGGGCGTCGTCCAACTGCCCATCGGTAAGCAGGGCGCTGGCGAGACCACGGTCGGTATCGAGATTGTCCGGATCAAGATCGAGAGCGCGATAGTAAGCGGCGATGGCGTCCTTCAACTGATGATTCTGCTCGTAGCTTGCGCCAAGCGCGAACTCGATGCGAGCGGTGCGATCGTCAACCGGGATGGCGCTCAGCACATCGGCGGCGCGCTTGGACTCACCCTCTTCGCTGTAGAGGCGGGCCATGTTGAGCGCGACCTCTTCGGAGTTAGCGTCGATCTTCTGCGCATCCTTGAACTGCGCCTCGGCCTTGGCAGAGTCATGGTTGAGCCCATAGAGCTGGCCTAGCAAGAGGTGCGTCTCCACGTCGTTCGGCTTTAGTTGGGCGAGTTTTTCATATTCGGCGATGGCGAGCTGGAGCATCTGGCCGGACTGCTGACTCTGCATGTCGCCAAGCGAACGCAAGTAGACCTTGCCCAGGAGCGAATGCGCTTCAACATCGTTGGGGTTTTTCGCAACCTGGTCCTGGGCGGCGGTGACGGCCTCGCGGATGCGTCCGATCTTGAAGTACAGGTTGGCGAGGCCGTCCTGGAGCAGCTTGGAGTTCGGGTCGGCGTCGAGCGCAAGCTTGTACTGCTCGACTGCCTGGGTCGCGTAGTCCGAGCGGCCCGCGTTGACAGCCATATCTTCGTAGAGGTGCGCCAGCCCGTAATGGTAGTAAGACGAGGCGCGGTCTGGCACGGTGGTTGAAGCCGTTGTGTCCGGGGCGGATACTGCTGCAGATTCGGCGAATATGGCGGGAGAAGCAAATAGAAGCGCCGCCGCTGGGAGCAATCGGAGATGGCGTAGAGACGAGGCACGTAAAAGCAAGGTCATGAGAGGTAGTTTCCTGTGCCAACGGAAATCAAAGCCGGAACTGCACACAATGTTTAGACGGTGCCGTTCCAGGATTGGATGCAGCCGGCGTGAGTATCAAGAGAAGCCGTTTGCGCGGTATTGCGAAAATTATATCGTGTCAGCTGCAGCAAATGGAGGATTATCCGTGGCGGAAATGGCGGATGCCGGTAAAGACCATGGCGACACCGAGTTGGTCGGCTGCCTGAATGACCTCGGCGTCGCGAACCGAGCCGCCGGGTTGAATGACCGCGGTTGCGCCGGCCTTGGCGACCGTCTCGAGGCCATCCGAGAATGGGAAGAAGGCGTCAGAAGCCGCGACTGTGCCTGCGAGTGGGAGGACGGCTTTCAAGGCGCCGAAGCGTGCGGCGTCGACGCGGCTCATTTGCCCGGCTCCGATACCGACCGTCTGGCCGTGGCCGTTGGCGAAGCGCGCGTAGACGATGGCGTTCGATTTGACGTGTTTCGAAACCCGCCAGGCGAAGAGCAGAGCACGCATCTCTTCAGACGTGGGCTCGCGCTTGGTGACGATGCGGAGGTCGGCCTCGGTGACGCGGCGGCGGTCCGCATCCTGCACCAGAAAGCCGCCTGAAACCTGCTTGAGGATGCGCAGGGTATTGATGGGATCAATCTGGATAAGCCGCAGATTCTTTTTGGTGGAAAAGCGGTCGAGGGCCTCGGTGGTGAACGACGGGGCAACGATGGCCTCAACGAAAAGCTTCGCAATCGCTTCGGCAGCCGCGGCATCGACCTCTCGGTTGATGCCGATGACGCCGCCGAAGGCCGAGACGGGATCGGACTCGAGGGCGCGGAGGTAGGCCTCGACGACGGTGGCGCCGGTGGAGGCGCCGCAGGGGTTGGTGTGCTTGATGATGACGACGGCGGGCTCGTCAAGTTCGCTGACCAGCTCCCAGCATGCGTCGAGGTCGACGATGTTGTTGTAGCTGAGCTCTTTGCCCTGCAACTGCCGGGCCGCGGCTACGCCCTTGCCACTTCCATCCACATAGAGAGCGGCTTTTTGGTGTGGGTTTTCGCCGTAACGAAGCGTCGTGGCGAGCGGGTCGATGACACGGATCACCGGGGGGAGTTCTTCGTGCGAGAAGACCGCCTGTCCAGTGGGCGATTCGATACTTTCAAGAGCGGTGGCGATGCCGGCGTCGTAGGCGGCAGTGACGGCGAAGGCAGCCTTTGCTAGCCGCCAGCGCGTCGATCGGCTTAGACTGCCGGCGTTCGCGGTCATCTCCTCGGCCAGCAGAGTGTAGTCCGCGGCGGAGGTCACGATGGCAACGTCGGAGAAGTTTTTGGCTGCGGAACGCACCATGGATGGGCCGCCGATATCGATGTTTTCGATCACATCGGCGAAGGCAACGCCCGGGCGTTGCGAGGTTTTTTCGAAGGCGTAGAGGTTCACCACGACCATGTCGATGGGCTCGATCTCGTGCTCGGCGACTGAGGCCATGTGCTCGGCGTTGTCGCGGATGTGGAGGATGCCGCCGTGGACCTTGGGGTGCAACGTTTTGACTCGACCGTCGAGCATCTCGGGAAAGCCAGTGAGGTTGCTGATGTCGCGAACGGAGAGGCCGGCCTCACGCAGGGCGCGTGCTGTGCCGCCGGTGGAGACGAGGTCTACGTTGAAGGAGGCGAGGGTGCGGGCGAAGTCGACGAGGCCGGTTTTGTCGGTAACGGAGAGAAGGGCGCGGCGGATGGGGCGGAGGTCGGCGGGAGTTGCGCTGGTAGCGGGAGAGTGTACAGTCATCACTTACTATTTTAGCTTGCTGCTTGTTTAAGCATGTCCTGCCGGACGGGCCCACGGCGCGTGGGGCGGCCACTTCGTGGCGGGTATACCTTTTCATGGCGGGAGGATGTGCTTTGGCCCTCCCGTTGGTCGGGAGATAAATGATCCCGAGCGACGGGAGGACCTAGAAGAGAGCAGCGCCGGTGAGGGAGCTGACTTGCGCAATATCGTGGGCTGCACACCAACGTTTCAGGTTGTTGGCTATATTTTCCACGGCGCGGGGATCGGCGTAGCTGGCCGTACCGACCTGCACCGCAGTGGCACCGGCCAACATGAACTCCACAGCATCCTCGGCGCGCACGATGCCGCCCATGCCGACGATAGGGAGGTTCACAGCCTTCGAGACCTCATGCACCATGCGCACGGCGATGGGTTTGATGGCCGGACCGGAGAGACCGCCGGTGACGTTGGCGATGCGCGGGCGTCGGGTTTCGACGTCGATGACCAGCGACAGGAAGGTGTTAACCAGCGAGACGGCATCGGCTCCGGCGTCGGCAGCGACCCGTGCCATGAGGCCGATGTCGGTGACGTTGGGGGAGAGTTTAACCATCAACGGCCGACGAGACGCATCCTTGCAGCGGGCGACCAGCTCCCACAGCAGCGGCGGGTCGGTGCCGAAGACCATGCCGCCGTGGCTGGTGTTGGGGCAGCTGGCGTTGAGCTCGTACATGGCGATGCCGGGCGCGTCGTTGAGGGCGTGGATGACTTCGATGCAGTCCTCGAAGGTGAAGCCGAAGACGTTCGCGATGATGGCCGTGCTGGTCATGCGTTGCAGCTTGGGGAGCTTCTCCGCGATGAACGGGAGGACGCCCATGTTCTGAAGGCCGATGGCGTTGACCATGCCGGCGGCGGTCTCGATGATGCGGGGGGCGGGGTTGCCGGCCATGGGCTCGCGCGAAAGCCCCTTGGTGACAAAGCCGCCGATGCGGTCGAACGCTATGATGTCTTCGAACTCGACGCCATAGCCGAAGGTCCCGCTGGCCGCGATGACGGGCGAAGAGAACTCTACGCCTGCGATGGTGACGCGCATGTCGGGGCCTTTGCTGCGCGGGGCCGTGGGCGTCCTCACTGTGCTGTCTTCCTCGCGGTGGTTCGCTCGGCAGCGGCTGCCTCTGGCCTGATTGCCTCGGTGAGCACATGGCCGACACAGGCCGACGGCTGGTTCACCCGCAGCAGCGAGGCAAAGGTTGCGGCGATATCCACGGGTGCGACGCGATCATGATAAGTGCCGGGAACGAACGCCGAACCGTAGAAGGCCAGCGGCACGTGACGGTCGTAGGAGTAAGGCGAGAAGTGGTTGGTGCCCTTGGTCATGGAGAGCTCATACATTCCGGGCGTGATCATGACGTACCATCCGCCGTTGGGCGAGTAGCTGTGCAGGATGAGCCTGCCTTCTTCGGTCGCGGGTAGTTGGCCGGCAGCCATTTGGACACGCGTGTAGACGCGGCGGATGAGCGGACGAGGAGGCAGACGTGTCTGGCTAATGCATGCAGGGAGCGGTGGCAGCGTGGCTTCGAGTGCGTCGGGCAGCATCTCGGCAACGGCCTGCTCGGCGTCCGCTTCGGCGACCTTGGCCTGCGTGAATGGCCGGGGATCGAGTTCGAGGTAGGGCAGTTCGCCGCCTAGCAGATAGTTGATGTTCTGCCCCGAAGAAAAACGCTGGTTCAGCCTGGCGTTCAGTTCCGCGTCCGTTTTTTTCATGTCGAAGGTTGCGGCTGGCATGCCTAACTTCGCTGCGACTGAAGGCACGGGTGCGATGCCATGGTCGCCCGTCAAGGAGACCCACACGTTCGCCATGCCGCCATCAACGTGCTTGTCGAGCCAGGTGAAGAAGCTGTCGAGATCGACATCGGCGGCGTCGATCATGGCGCGCTGCTCGGGTGCGTCGGGGCCAACGATGTGGCCGAGGATGTCGGTGGACGAGATGCTGATGGTGAGGACGTCGGTGACATCGTGGCGGCCAAGCTGCTCGCCCGCGACGAGTGCCTTTGCGAAGTCGAGGAGGTAGGAGACCGATGCTGGGGACTTGCCGACCTCTTCATAAAAATGACCTGGCGTAGCCCCCGCCTCGCGCAAGGCCTGGTCCGCGCGTCCGCTGGCGTTGAAGGCTTGTGCCCAGGCGGGGAGCTGCGGTTCCCAATAGGTGGAGGTGACGAATTTGCCGCTGGCATGGTCGAGCCAGAAGGCGCCGTTTGAGGCATGACCCGAGGTGAGAATCGCTGCACGATCTTTTAGCGAAATGCCGAAGAGCCTGGACTTGCCTCTGGTCGCCAGCACCACCTCGTCTCCGAGCGTGGAGGCTAGTTCGTTGAGCGGCGAGGCTCCGACCTCCTTGGAATCGGGGTCGCCCACGATGGCGTAGTGTTCGTCTTCCACCGAACTCACCGCGCGGGTCGTCGAACGCCTAAGGTCCCACCAGTCGTTTAGCGCGATGCCGTGCCCGTCGCTGTAGGCGCCGGTGCCGATGGTGGAGTGGCCGGGCGCCGTCATGGTGTTGGCGTAGTCGTAGTAGCAGTCGGTGAAGTAGGCGCCGCGCTTGAGGAAGAGATTGAATCCGTTGGCCGTCTTGAAATCGTCGCGGTAGCGTTCGAGGTAGTCTCCGCGGAACTGGTCGAGCACTAGAACTACTACCAACTTCGGCTTGGCATGGTAGGCGTCTGCGCGTGCAGATGCCGCCCCGGACACAGCAGTGAAAAGACACAGAAGAACAGCGGCCCACTTTCGCATACGTACAGGGTAATCGCATTCGCATTTTGCTGCCATTACGCTGAAGTGCCCCCGTTTTCAGACGGTGAGACGCTAAAATGTTTGGTGATGATTGATCTGGCGTTTGTACGGGCTAACCTGGCCCTTGTAAAAGAAAAACTGCGCGCCCGTGGCATGGACCCTGAGGCGGTGCTCGGTAATTTCGAGGCCATTGATGGGCATAGACGCATGACGATCACTTCGGCTGAGAATTTCAAAGCCCAACGCAACGGATTGACCGAGGAGGTTGCCACCCTCCGACGTAATGGATTAGACGCCAGTTCGCAGATTGAGGAGACCAAGCGTCTTAAATCTAAGGGTGAGGCGCTCGAAGAGGCGGCTAGGGTCTCCGACGAGCGCCTGCGGGAGATGATGCAGACGCTGCCGAATCTGCCGCAGGATGGCGTGCCGCTGGGCAAGGACGAGCACGGCAATCGCCAGGAGAAGGTTTGGGGCGAGAAGCCAGCCTTCGACTTCCCTGCGAAGCCGCACTGGGAGATCGGGGAGGCGCTGGGCATCCTGGATTTCAATCGAGCGGCGAAGATCTCGGGTTCGCGTTTTGTTGTGCACTTCGGGCAGGGCGCGCGGCTGGAGCGGGCGCTGGCAAATTTTATGCTCGACCTGCACACCGGCGAACACGGATACACCGAGGTGCTGCCGCCGTATATGGTCAACTCGAAGTCGCTGTTTGGCACGGGGCAGTTGCCGAAGTTTGCCGAGGACCTGTTTCATTGCGACGACAAAGGCAGCTACGAGCCGGGAAAATACCAGAAGAGCGATCATTGGCTGATTCCGACGGCTGAAGTTCCTGTCACCAATCTTTTTCGCGACGAGACGCTGGATGAGGCGCAGCTGCCGATATCTTTTTGCGCGTACACGCCTTGCTTTCGGTCGGAGGCAGGGTCGTATGGCAAGGACGTGCGCGGCATGATCCGGCAACACCAGTTCCAGAAGGTCGAGCTGGTGAAGTTCGTTCGTCCCGAGGACTCGAACGCCGAGCATGAGCGGTTGACGCGGCATGCTGAGACCGTGCTGGAGCGGCTGGGGCTGCCGTATCGGCGGATGCTGCTTTGCACTGGGGACATGGGCTTTGCTTCCGCGAAGACCTACGATCTGGAGGTCTGGCTGCCGGGGCAAGGGCTGTATCGCGAGATATCGTCGTGCTCGAACTTCGAGGCGTTCCAGGCGCGGCGGGCGAACATCCGCTATCGTCCGGCTGGCGCGAAGAAGAGCGAGTTTCTGCATACGCTGAACGGCAGCGGGCTGGCCGTGGGGCGCACCTATCTGGCGGTGCTGGAGAACTATCAGCAGGCGGACGGCTCCGTGCGGGTGCCAGAGGCGCTGATACCCTACATGAACGGGGATACCGTGATCACCCAGCAACAGGGCAGGAGCTGAAACCATGTTCAAACTACTTCGCAGCTACATCTTCTGGTCGTACGAGCGGGGCAGCGTCCACTACGACATCATGGTGACAGCGATCCTGATCTTCATGTTTGTATCGCCGCATTTCATTGATTTCAATGACAGACCCGTCGAGACGGTTGCGCTGCACGCCAGCGAGGTGCTGGTGAAAGAAGCTGGCACCGAGGGGGAGAGCAGCCGGTTCATGTACCAGATCCGGGCCGATGAGATGGGCGGAGCAACGACCGATGCGGAGCTTCGCGCGGCCATGCTGCGGGTCATCGAACCGATCTCGGGCGAGGTCTCGGTGGAGCGCTACGAGGCCGTGCGCGACGCACAAGGCAAGGTGATCGCCTACAACGCTTGGATTCTCCGATAAGACCCCAACCGCAGCCTGACGCATCCTACTGCTGGGAGCAAACTTACGTATGACATCGATCCGATCTATCGCAGCTTCCCTCCTCTTCTGCTTCTCCGGCGCCTTGATTGGCTTGCCTTCGACGGCCGCGCTCGCTCAACCCAAGCCGGGACACGTCGACGAAGTTCTGCGCCAGATGGATGCGGCGAGCGCAAATTTCAAGTCGGCGGAGGCTGACTTTCGCTGGGAACTGTACGAACGGGTCGTGAAGCAGGTCACCACCGTCCAGACGGGTAGCATCTACTTCGTGAAAGAGGGCGCGAGCACCCAGATGGGTGCAAAGATTGAGTCGCCCGCGCCCAAGTTTCTGGATTTTCGCGACGGCACCCTCCGCATCTTCGACCCCGGTCCGGACCACTTGACGACCGTCTCTTCCAAGCAGAATCAGGCGCAGATCGAGGCCTTTTTGACGCTGGGCTTTGGCGGCAGCGGGAAGGACCTGGCGAAGGTCTGGACGATCTCGGACCTGGGAACGGAGCCGGTTGACGGCGTGGTGACTGCCAAGCTGGACCTGGTCCCGAAGGACCCGAGCGTTCGGAACAACTGCACGCACATCATCATCTGGATCGACTCGTCGCGCGGGGTCTCTCTGAAGCAAGAGTTCTTCATGTCTTCGGAGGATACGAGGACCTCTTACTACAGCAACATCCGGCTGAACCAGAAGATCGATGAGAAGAAGTACGCGATCAAGACAGACAGCAAAACAACGCGGAGCTAGGCGTTTGATTTCGGTCAATCTTCCGCGGCTGGGCGAAGTCCTGCGCTGGCCCACAGGACGAGGATTGGGAAGAGTTCGAGGGTGTAGCGGGGTTCCGAGTTGTCGAGGGTGAGCAGAAGGGCGCAACGCAGGAGGACGAAGCCGAGCATCGACCAGGCTAGCGGAGCGTCCGGCGCCCAGCCGCGGCGATGCCAAAGCCAGAGACCGACCGTCCCCAGGACAAAGTAGGCAAGGTTCAGGGCGGCGAAGAGGGTGGCAAATTCCGTTTCGCGGCGATGCTCTTTCCAACTCCACCAGTCGAGGGAGATGGGCAGCATCTCAGCGCGAGGACGGAGGGCCATGTTGAGCAGACGGGCTATGGGGAGAGCGATGTAGTAGCGGATGGGGTCGGCGTGGATGCGCTCGCGGGCCAGTGCGGCGAAGCGGGCATCAAGCTGAGGGGTTGCGTTGTTGTTCTCGTTGTACTCGGCCAGGAGATCGGCGGTGCGGACGTACTGGTCGTCGTTGTCGAAGGCGCGGTTGGGGAGATTGGCGATGTCGATCTGGGCGCTGTCGTAGTTCCAGTAGACCTCCTCGGTAGAGGCATAGTCGATGGCCCAGGTGCGGTACCAGCGCTGAAAGCCTACGGGTATCGTCTCTCCTGGGTCGGTAGCGAAGCGGGGTGCGAGCGGCTGGATGACGTGGAAGGTGCGCCAGTTTCGCAGCGCCCAGGGCGCTAATGGAAGCACAACGCAGACGGCTGCGAGGACGACCGGAGCGACTGCTCGCAGGATTGTTTTGCGCTGGAGGATGGCTGGGTATGGAACGGGTTCGGCGGGACGGGGATCGGGGAGTGCAACGAGCTGTTCAGATGGCCTGAGAGCCATCCAGAGCATGGCGGGGATGACGGCGGCGGCGAGCAGGCCCTGCTCCGGCCGCAGCAGGACGGAGTAGGCCATGGCGGCTGCGGTGACCCAGAGCCATCGGTTGAAGCCAAGGCGGGCGGAGCGCCAACGCTCCAGAGCGTAGAAGGCGAGGGCGATCGAGGCGAGGGTAAAGGTTTCAGTGAGGGGGGCGGCGGCATAGGCCGCGGTGAAGGGGCAGAGTGCACCGAGCCAAAGAGCAGCCATCGCGGCGCGGAAGCCGAACAAGCGGTGGGCGAGAGCAGCGACAAGCAGGCAGGTGAGCAGGTCGATGACGCACTGCACGTACATCACGGCGATGTAGTGGTCGAGGCCGAAGAGAGAGAAGCAGGCAGCAAGAAAGAGTGGATAGCCAGGCAGCCGAATCAGTGTCGGGACGGTACCTTTGGTTGTTTGAACGAAGCCGTATACGCCGTGCTGCAGCCAATTTTTTGCGATGTTTCCGTAGATGAGGGTGTCGCCGTCGATGCGCGCAGCGTGGGTGATGAACCAGAGGCGCAGCGCGAGGCCGGCCGCCAGTGCCAGTGCCGCGCACAGCCCCATCTTCAATCGACCGCTGGTCATGTATGTGCATCATACCGCCGGGGATGGTGGATTGGGCTGAGTGTCTGCTCGATGGCTTTTGGGTCCGGCTTTGGGCTGGGAAGAACAGGCAACGGCAACGAGAAATACGAATCGGGGGTCTCTCCACTGCGCAACGGACGATGAGGCTGTCCGTCGCTTCTGTCGAGATGACGTTCGTTTGGTTCGCAATAGCTTCGTTGACTCAAGTGGTTTGGCTGCATACGATGAAGGATAGCCGTCTTCGCAGAGCCGCCCGAATTTCTCCATGAACAAACAAGTCTTCTACGATCCGCAACGCAAGCGCTGGAAGCGGTTGCGCCGAATCTTCGATGTGTCGGCCCTGCTGGGATTAGTGCTCGGTAGCATCTTTGTCGTCGATTTGCTGCGGATGAAGCCGTTGCCGGAGTTGTTTCTCCAGGCCCAGAAGCGGAACTACAAGACGTTGGCGAACCAGGCTATGCCTGTGGCCAAGCCCGGTCAGAAGCTGCATCGGTCGGCCCATCGCAAAACGGATCGGAAGCCGTCCGATGTGCCGTTGAACCAGGGTGAAGGTCTGCGCGCGGCTTATTACGTGGAGGACGATCCGGCGAGCTACTCGTCGCTAAAGCAGCACATCAGCCAGATCGACATGCTGTTTCCCGAGTGGCTCCACGTGGTAACGCCGGACGGCAAGCTAACCTCGTACACGTCTGACAACCGGCCGTACGCGGTGGTCGATGGAGGAAGCGTCCACCAGGTCGATCAGGAACGCAAGGTGGCACGCACCATCGCAGTGAGCCATGTGAATCTGGATGTGTTCCCTCTGGTCAACAACTACGATCCGACCAAGGGGATGTTTCTGCCACAGGTTGGCGACTTTCTTTCGAGTGACACCGCGCGTGCCAACTTTGTGCAGCAGATCCATACTTTTCTGGCGGCAAACCCGAGCTATCGCGGGATCTCGCTCGACCTGGAAGAGATTCCCGATGCCGCGCAGCCGGGTTTCAATGCACTGATCGCTGCGCTTTACAACGACTTCCATCCCAGAAATCTTCGCCTTTATGTGAACACGCCGGTGGACGATGATTCGTTCAACCTGAAGTTCCTTGCAGACCACTCCGATGGTTTGCTGCTGATGAACTACGACGAACACCAGACAGACAGCGGGCCTGGGCCGATTGCGTCGCAGGACTGGTTTGTGGACAACCTGAAGACGGTGCTGAAGACAGTGCCGAAGGAGAAGGTGATCTGTTCGCTGGGCAGCTACGGCTATGACTGGACGCTGGCTATGCCGGACACCGGAGCGGTGGGCAAGGGCGCGCACGGACGTAAGAAGGCCCCCGCCGTGGCGCCTGAGAAGGTCCTGTCGTCGCATGACCTGTCGACACAAGATGCGTGGCAGGCGGCGTCGGACTCCGACTCTCAGATCGATCTGGATGACGATTCTCTGAATGTCCATTTTGCGTATGACGATGAGGACGCGCATGTACGGCACCAGGTGTGGTTTCTGGATGCCGTGACGGTGCTGAATGAGATGCGGGCCGCGCGGGCACTGGGGATACAGACGTACGCGCTGTGGCGGCTGGGGTCGGAAGACAACTCGGTTTGGAAGATATGGGACTATCCGATGCAGACCGACCCGGTGAAGGCGCTAGCCGATGTGGAACCGGGATACGACGTGGATACGGAGGGTGAGGGAGATATTTTGCGGGTGACGCGGAGTCCACAGAACGGCAACCGCGTGGTGACGATGGATGATGACGACTCGGTGCCGGTGGACTACCGAATGATTACGCAGGAGTCAATGGCATCCTATCCGCTCTCGTACACGGTGGAGCAGTACGGGTACCACCCGAACGAGGTGGCGCTGAGCTTCGACGATGGGCCGGACCCGGAGTGGACGCCGAAGATTCTGGACATTTTGAAGAAGTACAACGTGAAGGGCACGTTCTTCATGATCGGCGAGGTGGCCGAGGACAACGTCGGGGTGATGCAGAGGGTGTATCGCGAGGGTCATGAGATTGGCAACCATACGTGGTTCCATCCCGACATCAGCGAAATCTCAAACCGGCAGGTGGACCTTGAACTGAACCTTACGGAGCGCCTGTTTGCCTCGAAGCTCGGGGTGCAGCCGCTTTATTTTCGTCCACCGTACTCGATCGACCAGGAGCCTGATACTAACGACCAGGCAGCGCCGGTGGAGCGAATTCAGGGGCTGGGATACACGATTATCGGGGACAAGATTGACACGAACGATTGGGACGAGCATCCGCGAAAGTCGCCTAAGGAGATTACAGACGGGGTGTTTAAGACGATCGCGGATATGGCGACGCATCCGTGGAACAGGGGCTCCATCATCTTGCTGCATGATGGCGGAGGAGACCGATCGGCGACAATAGCGGCGCTCCCCGTGCTGATTGAGGCGTTGCGCGCGCGTGGGTATCAGATTGTACCGGTGTCGCAACTGGTGGGAAAGACCCGCGCCGAGGTGATGCCTCCGTTGACGAACAAACAGCGATGGCAGGCACGCGCGGACTCCGTTACGTTCTTCTTTTACAGCTTCTTCCACTATTTTGTGGTGAGTTTGTTCTTCGTCGGCGATGTGCTGATGAGTGCGCGGCTGATCATTATCGGCGTGTGCGCCATCATCGACCGGCTGCGCAAGAGAAAGAACTATGCCGCGCCGGACTATGCGCCGAGGGTTGCGGTGCTTATCCCTGCTTATAACGAGGAGAAGGTGATCGTCCGGACTATCCGGTCGGTGATGATGTCGACGTATAAGAATATTCGGATCATCGTGATCGATGATGGATCGACGGACAACACTTTCGATGTGGCGCGCGAGGCTTATCCGGCGGATATCGCCTCGGGCCGGCTGACGGTGCTGACCAAGCCGAACGGAGGCAAGGCGGATGCGCTGAACTTCGCGCTGAAGTGGGTCGACGAGGAGATGTACGTCGGGATCGACGCAGATGGGGTGATCGCGCATGATGCAATTACGAACCTGGTGCCGCACTTTGCGAATCCTGGAATCGGCGCGGTCGCGGGGAATGCGAAGGTAGGCAATCGCGTGAATCTGTGGACGCGATGGCAGGCGCTGGAGTACATCACCAGCCAGAATTTTGAACGGCGCGCGCTGGATCTTTTCGATGTGGTGATGGTGGTTCCGGGAGCGATTGGGGCGTGGCGCACGGCGGCCGTGAAGGCCGGGCATGGATACCACTCGAACACGGTGGCCGAGGATGCGGACCTGACGATGAATCTGCTGGAACAAGGGTATTGTGTGATCTACGAGGACCGCGCGCTGGCGTTTACGGAGGCTCCGGTGAATGCGGATGGGTTGATTCGGCAGCGGTTTCGGTGGTCATTCGGGATACTGCAGGCGATCTTCAAGCATAGAGGAGCAATCAGCAAGCATCGGGCGATGGGGCTGTTCGCACTGCCGAATATACTGATCTTCCAGATCGCTCTGCCGCTGGTGTCGCCGCTGATCGACCTGATGTTCGTGGCGGGGATTTTGAACTACTTCTACGATAAGCACTTCCATCCGGAGTCGGCGTCGGCAGATAGCCTTTACAAACTGCTTGCCTTCTTCCTGACATTTCTCATGGTCGACTTTGCGGCGTCGGCATTGGCCTTTACGCTGGAACGGAAGCACCCGGCGAGCAAGGGGGATGGGTGGCTGCTGTTCCATATCTGGATACAACGGTTTACCTATCGGCAACTCTTCTCCGTGGTGCTGTTCAAGACGGTGAAGCGGGCGATCGATGGCAAGCCGTTCAGCTGGGATAAGCTGGACCGCACGGCGAAGATGTCGAAGGCGACCGAAAGACTGACGCAGGATGTTTAGGCGGCAGGCGATTTTTGCGTTCGCATCCGATTGGGATGGTGAATGCATCTAAAATATGGGTCACTGATCTGACTAACTCACAGAGCGCGAGAGAGTGGGCTTGCGCTAGAATCGACACCTTATGGCTACTGTAAATTTCGCTCCTTCGACCGTCGCAAGCGTCTCGACGACGCCGTTTGTCAACGAGGCTTTTGTTGACTTCACCACTGCTGAAAACAAGCGGGCTATGGAGGCCGCGCTGGTCGAAGTGGAGAACAATCTCGGCCGCGAGTACGACCTCATCATCGGCGGCAAGCGGCTGAAGACCACGGGCAAGATCGTTTCGATCAACCCGGCGCGACCGGCGCAGGTGATCGGCATCCACCAGAAGGCAGGGGCAGAGCATGTGGAAGAGGCTATGCAGGCCGCGCAGACGGCATTTACGGGATGGAGCAAGACCTCGGTTGCAGAGCGCGCTGGACTGCTGTTTCGCGCCGCTGAGTTGATACGGGAGCGGAAGTTTGAGTTCTGCGCGTGGCTGACCTATGAAGTAGGCAAGAACTGGGACGAGGCAGACGCGGATGTAGGCGAGACAATCGACTTTCTGGAGTTCTATGGACGGGAGGCGCTGCGGCTGAATGGAGCGACGACCCCGATCCAGTTTCCTGGGGAGCGCAACCAGCTTCGCTATGTGCCGCTTGGCGTGGGAGCGGTGATTCCGCCGTGGAACTTTCCGTTTGCCATCATGGCCGGGATGACGGCGGCAGCTATCGTCTGCGGGAATACGGTGATTTTGAAGCCTTCGGTGGATTCTCCGACGATCGCGGCGAAGTTCATAGATTTGCTGGAAGAGGTTGGGCTGCCGGACGGGGTCGTCAATTTTTGTCCGGGCGAGGGTCGGGAGTTTGGCAGCGCGGTTGTTGCGCACCCCAAGACGCGGTTTATTGCGTTTACCGGATCCAAGGCAGTTGGACTGGAGATTCATGAGCGTGCGGCTAAGACGATGCCGGGACAGATCTTTATCAAGCGGACGATTCTTGAGATGGGCGGGAAGGATTCGATCATCGTGGATGGGGATTGCGATCTGGATGCCGCGGTGGAGGGAGTGGCGTTGAGCGCGTTCGGCTTCAATGGTCAGAAATGCTCAGCGTGTTCGCGGGCTATTGTCGATGAGAGTATCTACGATCTCTTCTGCGATAGGCTGCAGGAGCGCGTGAAAAAGATCAAGACGGGCAGCGCTGTCGAGAATTTCTATAGCGGACCGGTGATCAGCGAGAAGTCCTATCGCAAGGTGCTCGAGTATCTAAAGATCGGCCGGACCGAGGGCAGAGTGTTGAATGGCGGCGAGGCAATCGAGAACGAGGCGGGCGGGTACTATATTGCTCCGACCGTGATTGCGGATGTCGCGCCTACGGCACGCATATCGCTTGAGGAGATCTTTGGGCCGGTACTTACCGTGATCAAGTCGCGCAACTTCGACGATGCGCTGGCGATTGCAAACAACACGGAGTACGGGCTGACCGGGGCGATCTATTCGAGCTCACGCGAGAAGCTGGAGCGGGCCCGTGAGGAGTTTCACGTTGGCAATCTTTACTTCAACCGCAAGTGCACCGGTGCGATGGTCGGGGCGCATCCGTTTGGCGGCTTCAATATGAGCGGGACGGACTCCAAGGCGGGTGGACCGGATTACCTGCTGTTGTTCACCCAGGCCAAAAGCATCGCGGAGAAGATCGGGCATACCAGTGCAACGGAAGAGAAGAAAGCTGACCCGATGGGAATGTAGCGGCGGATTGTTGCCACCATGTCACGTCAATGAGGGAACACGCGGTGGCATGAGGCCGTGCGCTACGGCGTCTCTCCTTCAACGTGTTTCTGCACCGCCTGGTCGGTCGCGATCACCACGTTTTCATGCTTGATATCCAGACGCAGCCGGTTGAATGCGCTCATGTACACGTTGGCGATCCAGATCAGCGAGAACCACGAGATGAGGTACCCGCGCCAGCCGCCGTAGATCATAGTGAACCGGCTTATGACGAGGAAGAACAGGGCGACGTAGTGCGAAAAGCAGTATTCGCAGGTAGCGAGATAAAAGAACTTCCGCAAGAGCAGCGGCCTACAATCCTCCGACTTCCGCTTGCAGAACTCCCGCGGCTCGCGAAAGATCTCCTCGTGCGTGACTGTCCAGGAGACGCAGGCGACGGGTAGCGCGAGCAGAAGGAGTAAAGCGAACTGGTCCGCGAGCAACAGCAGAGAGTCGAAGCTTTGGGCGTGCATAGCCATTTGATGCTACTACGCGTCCTTCGGAAAACGGCTTTATCTCGCTCGCCGCCAAGGCCGGTGCGTCGTCATGCAACGAAAATGAGAGCAGCCTTCGAGCAAGACACGCTGCACGGCGACGAGTCCGATTGGATGAGAGACCAGGCGGGTTACGCGGTCTTCATCTGGATGAGATTGCCGGCCTTGGCTGCAGCTTCGGCGAGAACGCGGTGGTGGATGGTGAAGAGGGCGAGTTCGAGCCGGTCAGAGACACCGGTCTTATCGTAGATGCCACGAAGATAGTTTTTGATGACCTGCTCTTTGGTTCCGAGCTGCATCGCAATGTCCTTGTTCTTGCAGCCCTGAACGATGAGGGCGACGATCTGCATCTCCTTAGGCGTCAGACGGTCGCGGACGCGGGTTCCGACGCTGTCCGCAGCCTGCATGGTGGTGACGTTGGTGCGTTGCACGAAGCGCTGGCCCTGGCTTACCCGACGAACGCAGTCCACTAGATCTGTCCCGGCGACGTTGCGGCAGAGAACGCCATCAAGCAGCAGCGCTACCTCGTCCGCAACCTGCTCGGAGTTTTCGGTGACGAGGATGAGGCGGCTCCCGACGGTCTGGGTGCGCGCCATAAGCTCCTTCATATCGGGATGCAGGCTGGAAGAGACCACGACGATGGAGCTGCGAAGGCTGTCGACGGCGTTCGAGAGCTTCGGCAGGTCGTCACACTGGGCAGCAATGCGCATGTCGTCTTCGAGCGCCAGGACTCGCGCTGCGCCTGCCCGGAAGATGGCCTGGTTGTCCGCGAGAATAATTCGGTTCATGAGTATCTTCTTCTCCCGCGGGGAATCTTTTTGCCCGCTATCCCCTTATCGGAGGATTGCAGCGGCGATGAGGGAATGTCTACAATTCGGACAAAATCCGGCCAGAGGCCCTTCCGCAGCCAGAACCCTATTCCTCAACAAGATAGTTCTGAACCCTGGAGCGCCCGGGCGGAATCGAATTGCAAGGGAGTTTTATCGGAAGCCCGCTCGCGAAGTATAACAAGAGATATGCCGAAGCCTGTTCTTCTAGCCATCGACGACGATACCAGCGTACTGGAAGCTGTGGTGCAGGATCTGCGCCGCCACTACGGCCAGGACTACAGGATTGTGCGCGCGGCGTCGGGCGCGGCCGCCCTTGATATCTGCAATCAGCTGAAGGAACGCAAGGACACAGTCGCACTCTTCCTCTCCGACCAGCGTATGCCGGGAATGACCGGGGTCGATTTTCTGCAAAAAGCTCTTGTGATCTATCCCAAGGCGAAGCGCGTTTTGCTGACGGCCTACGCCGATACCGAGGCTGCGATTCGCGCTATCAACTCGGCAAAGATCCACTACTACCTGAACAAGCCGTGGGACCCGCCCGAGGAGAAGCTCTATCCGGTGCTGGACGACCTGCTGCAGAGTTGGAAGGAAGGGTACAGGGCGCCGTTCGATGGTATTCGGGTGGTTGGGGTGCGGTGGTCTGCGATCGACCATGCTGTGCGTGACTTCCTTTCGCGCAACCGCATTCCTTACCAGTGGCTGAATCCGGAGACGAATCCGGATGCGCTTGCGCTGCTGAAGGAAAAGGGCGTCGACGATACCAAGCTGCCCGTGATTCTGTTTGGGGACGGCACGGCGCTGGTGCAGCCCACCTCGAATGAGCTGGCTAATAAGGTGGGCTTGAGGACGCAGGCGCAACAGGAATTTTACGATGTCGTGGTGATTGGCGCGGGTCCGGCGGGGCTGGCTGCGGGGGTGTATGGAGCCTCCGAAGGGCTGCGCACGCTGGTGGTGGAGGCGGCGGCGCCGGGTGGACAGGCGGGGTCCAGCTCGAAGATCGAGAACTACCTGGGGTTTCCCGAGGGGCTGAGCGGCGAGGAGTTAGCCAAGCGAGCGTTTCTGCAGGCGACCCGGCTGGGCGCTGAATTTCTGACGCAGCGGGTCAAGTGCATCCGATCGGAGAATCAATATCGCATTATCGAGATGGCGGATGGGCGAGAGGTGACCTGCCATGTCTGCCTGATTGCGACTGGTGTGGACTACTGCAAGCTTGATGTTCCAGGAGCGGACAAGCTGAGCGGCGCGGGGGTTTATTACGGGGCGGCGTTGACCGAGGCGATGTCGTGTCGAGACGAAGCGGTGTATATCGTCGGTGGGGCGAACTCGGCAGGACAAGCTGCGGTGCACTTCTCCCGATACGCCAACCACGTGCATATGCTGGTGCGCGGCAAATCGCTGGCAAACAGCATGTCGAAGTATCTGATCGATCAGATCGAAGCGACGCCGAACATCACGGTTGAGACTGGCACCGAGGTGGTCGGTATGTCAGGCGAGTCGCATCTGGAATGCTTGTCGCTGAAGACCCCTCGGGGGACAGAGGCCCGGTCGGCCAGTTCCATATTTATCTTTATCGGGGCGGCGCCGAAGACGGACTGGCTGCCAAAGGAAATTACGTGCGACAACAAAGGGTTCATTCTTGCGGGGCCTGATCTGAAGGGTAACGCGAATGGGTCATGGACACTGGAGCGGGACCCCTATCTGCTGGAGACAAGCGTTCCGGGAATCTTTGTCGCGGGAGATGTGCGATACAACTCCGTAAAACGATGCGCGTCCGCGGTTGGTGAGGGCTCGATCGCGATTCAGTTTGTACACCAGTACTTAGCGACGCTTTGAAAGGCAGTGAATCCCATAACCCGATGAGCGAACAAACCCAGACCGTCCGGAATCATGTTGTGGAGAAGATGAACGAGGAGCTGTTTGCGCAGTTGCGTAAGGTCCCCATTCTTTCGTCGCTGAAGGATGATGAGTTGCACTGTATCGATGGCGTGCAGGAAGTTCATATCGAGAAGGACGAAGTACTTGTTCATCAGGGTGAGGCCGCACACTTCTTTTGGATTCTGCTCGATGGCGAGCTTCGCGTCTACCAGGTGGTGAGCGGCGCAGAGGATTTGATGTTGGCCAAGATCGAGGCCGGAAACGCCTTCGGGGAGTTGCCGTTGCTGACAAATATTCCGAACTCGGCGAGCATTCAGGCAACCATGCCGAGTCGTCTGCTGCAGCTGGACGAAGACCAGTTCTGGAACTTGATGACGACATGCTCGCAGGTGCGTAAAGCGATCCTGGGAAATATGGCTTATCGCTTTCAAAAGCTGCAAAGCATCACTCTGCAGCAGGAGAAGATGGCTTCGCTGGGAACGCTGGCGGCAGGGTTGATGCACGAGCTGAACAATCCTGGTTCGGCGGCTCGGCGCGCGGCTTCTCAACTACGGGAAAATCTGATGCGGATGCATGAACTCTCTTTGAAGTTCAAAGAATGTGATCTCACAAAAGAGCAGAAACACTGCATGTTCGTGCTTCAGAAGCAGGCCCTCGCGGTGAAGGAGCCGCTGATGATGAATTCGCTTGAACAGAGCGACGCCGAAGAGGCATTAGCGGAGTGGATGGAGTCGGCGCATATCGAGGGCGCGTGGAAGATGGCTCCTACGCTGGTATCGATCGGTATGACCGCTGCGGAGCTTGAGCATGTTCGGAACGACTTCGACGGTCAGCTGCTCGCGGATGCGCTGAGCTGGCTGGAGGCTCTGGTGTCGAGCATGCAGCTTGTCGGCACGATTGAAGAGAGCATTGGGCGAGTGACGGAACTGATTTACGCGGTTAAATCGTACGCGTATGAGGGCAAGGGACAACGGCAGACGATCGACGTGAACAACAGCATTCGCGCGACACTAGTGATCCTAGGACACAAGCTGCGGGAGAAGGAGATTGTGATGGAAAAGGACTTTGCCACCGATCTTGCGCCCTTGCAGTGCGAGTGCTCGGGGTTGAACCAGATATGGACGAACCTGCTGGATAATGCGATCGACGCGGTTCCGCAGCACGGACGCATTAGTGTGCGCACGTGGGCAGAGAAGGCGGCCACAGACTCTAGCGCTCCGCACACAGAGCTATGCATCAGCGTGAGCGACAATGGCACCGGCATTCCGCTGGACAGCCAACCGCAGATCTTCGATCCCTTCTACACCACCAAGCCGGTGGGTGTAGGGACGGGCATCGGTCTGGGCATCGTGCAGCGCATCGTCGAGCAATATGGCGGCTCGATTCGCTTTGCCTCCGAACCCGGCCATACGGAGTTTGTCGTGCGTCTGCCAGCGGAACATTTGTAACTATTTGTATACACGCTGGATTATTTCTGGCGCATCCAGCACTGGAGCCGCTTGGACCATCGCGACTCGTTCCACAGACCTTCACTTCGGATACGATAAGGGCTTCTAACGCCGACTGCCGATTGCGGCCGATGTTCTTCCCGCGCAGCGATCGTTATGATGGGAGAAGGAGACCACCGTGCCGCTTACCCCTTTTCATATTGCCTTTCCAGTCGACGACCTCGAGGCTGCTCGTGCTTTTTACGGAACGACGTTGGGCTGCGCGGAGGGTCGCAGCTCGGCGCAGTGGATCGACTTCGACTTGTTCGGTCATCAGATCGTCGCGCATCTGAAGCCTGGCGACGGTGAGGACAAAGGCCACCACAATCCCGTGGATGGCCATGATGTTCCCGTTCCCCACTTCGGGGTGGTGCTTGCGATGACGGACTGGGAGAGGCTGGCGGAGCGGTTGCGCCAGGCAGGTGTTGCCTTCGTCATCGAACCTTATATCCGGTTCAAAGGCGAGGTTGGCGAACAGGCGACCATGTTCTTTCTCGATCCGGCTGGAAATGCTCTTGAGTTCAAGGCCTTCGCAGACATTAGCCAACTTTTCGTAAAATAGATTTCGGCTGACGGTCAGGTTTCAAGAAAATCTCAAGAACCATTACCTATATCGATTTAGCCATTTAGACTCTGTATCGATCCCCTTACTGTTTTGGCTGTCGCCAGGAAGTTCGCAGCGGGGCTCATGCCGATTCGAAGGAGCACGAATGCCATTCCGCAAGCTACTCCAGGGTGTAACGATTACCTCTTTTTTTGCTGTAGCAACCCTGACTTTGCTCGGCGTGCCCACGGCAGGTGCGCAGGCTGGTCCGGACGCGTCCAAGATGCCCTGGATGAACAAGACTTTGCCGCCGGATCAGCGGGCCGATCTGGTCCTGAAGCAAATGACGCTCGATGAAAAGATCCAGATGGTCCGCGGTGCCGGGTGGGGGGTGCTGCGGAAGGGCTCTCCGGTTCCTACTGGGTCGAACTTTGGCGCGGGGTTCATGGCTGGCATCGATCGGTTGGGTATACCCGACATCAATCTGGCGGATTCCGCAGTGGGTGTGAGGATGGCTGCTTACCAGGGTCGGTATGCGACACTGCTGCCGTCGACGTTGGGCGCAGCCGCGAGCTGGGATACTGAGTCTGCGTTTCTGTACGGCTCGGTGATTGGCCGTGAGTTGCGGGCGCAGGGCTTCAACATGTCGATCGGGGGCGGCGTGAACATCACACGCGAGCCACGCAACGGCCGCAACTTTGAGTACGCCGGCGAAGACCCGGTGCTGGCTGGAACCATGACCGGCAATCTCGAAAAGGGCGTCTTCTCGCAGCACGTGATGAACGACATCAAACACTATGCGGTGAACGACCAGGAGACAGGCCGGACCGTCGTGAATGTTTTGCTGGATAAGAAGGCTTTGCGCGAGTCCGATTTGTTGGCCTTCGAGATTGCTATTGGAATCGCCGACCCGTCGGGTGTGATGTGCTCCTACAATCTTTATGAAGGCGACCATACGTGCGAGAACGACTACCTGTTGAACCAGGTGTTGAAGAAGGACTTCAAGTTCAAGGGGTGGGTGCTGTCGGACTGGGGCGCGACGCACAGTACGGTAAAGGCGGCGCTGAACGGCCTGGACCAGGATATGCCGGGCGATGACAACTACTTCAGCGAGCCGTTGAAGAAGGCGGTAGAAGACGGACAGATTCCCAAAGCGCGGCTCGACGATATGGTCCACCGCATTCTTCGCAGCATGTTTGCGGCAGGCGTCGTCGACAATCCGCCGGTTCGCAGCGTCGTCGATCCTTTCAAGGGCCGAGACGATGCACAGCATATCGCAGAAGAGAGCATCGTCCTGCTGAAGAATGCAGATCACATCCTTCCACTGCAGGTGGCAGCGGCTGCTTCCATTGCGCTGATCGGATCGCATGCGGATGTTGGCGTGCTCTCCGGAGGCGGGTCGGCGCAGGTCGACGCACCGGGAGGCAATGCCGTCAATCCGCAGCCGGGCGGCTCGAAATGGGGAGTGCAGGTGTACTTCCCCTCTTCTCCGCTGAAGTATGTTCAGAAGAAATCTCCGCAGGCTTCCGTGCAATACATCGACGGAGGGGATAGGGGTGCCGCGGCCAATCTCGCTAGATCCTCCGGTACGGCGATCGTCTTCGTGAACCAGCCCATGCGCGAAGACCGGGATGCTGCGACCCTGTCGCTGCCTGACGACCAGGATGCCCTCGTGGATGCAGTTGCAGCCGCGAACCCCAATACGATCGTTGTGCTTGAGACTGGCGGCCCCGTGAGCATGCCCTGGATCGACAAGGTGAAGGGCGTGGTCGAGATGTGGTATCCAGGGATCGGCGGGGCGCAGGCGCTTGCCAATATCCTCTTTGGCGAGGTCAACCCCTCGGCCAAGTTGCCCGTCACCTTTGCGAAGGATGACGCGCAACTTCCGCATCCAGTGATCCCGGGCTTGGTGGCCGGCAGTTCGATCCCTAATGGGAAGCACCCACCTTTCGACCTGGACTACACGGAAGGAGCTGAGGTGGGCTACAAGTGGTTCGAGGCCCAGAATAAGCAGCCGCTGTTTCCGTTCGGCTTCGGCCTGTCGTATACGACTTATGCGTACTCCGGGCTTACTGTCGACGACGCTCAGCGCAAGGTGCACTTCACCGTGCGCAATACGGGCGAACGCGCAGGGACGGAGATTGCGGAGATCTATGTCGCTCTGCCCGCTGCGGCGAAGGAGAGCTACAAACGCCTGGTGGCGTGGCAGCGGGTGAAGCTGGCGGCGGGCGAATCGAAGGACGTCACCCTTACGATCGATCCGCTTTATCTCTCGGTCTTCGACACGGCCAAGGATGGCTGGCAGCTTTTGCCCGGGGAGTACAAGGTTATGGCTGGTGCTTCTTCGAGCGACACTGCGCTGCACGGGACTCTTCACATTCAACCGTAACGCTGGGCCGCTAGAGGCCTAGTTCGCTGAGCCCAGGATGGTCATCGGGGCGGCGTCCGAGCGGCCAGTGATACAGGCGCTCGGATTCCTTGATGGGCAGATCGTTGATGCTGGCATAGCGATGATGCATGATGCCCGCTTCGTCGAATTCCCAGTTCTCGTTGCCGTAGGAGCGGAACCAGTTACCTGAGTCATCGTGCGACTCGTAGGCGAAACGCACTGCGATTCGGGCGCCGCCGAACGCCCATAGCTCCTTGATGAGGCGGTATTCGTGCTCCTTCGACCACTTTCGCGTCAGGAACTGGACGATTTGTTCCCTGCCGGTGACGAATTCGGCGCGGTTGCGCCACTTGCTGTCCACGGTGTAGGCGAGCGAAACCCGCTGTGGGTCTCGGGAGTTCCAACCATCTTCGGCTTTGCGCACCTTTTGCATGGCCGTTTCGCGGGTGAAGGGTGGTATCAGAACTGCCTGAGCATCGGTCGTCATTTCGCTGCTCCTTTTGAAGAGTTGAATGAAACCGCAATGTGACGGGAGAAATGGTGGCCCGGCAGAGTCCCTGACGCTGCGCGCGGGGTGAAATTTGTGGTGTGGTGGCCCGGGGCAGAGTCCAACTGCCGACCTTCGCGTTAGGAGTGCGCTCTGTGCTTTGCAATCCACTTCGACGGACTGCAGGTAGATGCGGCTAATACCCCTATAAACATTGGGTGTTGTGGCGCTTGCTGAGTTTGGAAAGAGTTGCAATAAGCTGCATGAAAATCTGGCCGTGGTGTACCAAAGGTGTACCAATTTGGCGTATCCTGAAGCGGAGATTTCGGAGGTGGATATGGCTGCCAGCACCACAGCAAAGACGATCGGCCCAATGCTCGCTCATGAGGATTTCCCTGGCCTTTACGAACGCAAAGGCTACTGGTACGCCCGCTATAAGGTGAAAGGCGTTGGCGTAAAGAAGTCTTTTGGCCCCAGCAAGGCAGGCATGAAAAAGGCTATTGCTCATTTGGCCACGATTCAGAAGATCAGGGATGATCGGGAAGGCTATATTCCCAAGACCGCCAAAGAGAAACCTCAGACCGCCAACGAACTGAGAGCCACTCCGCTCGTCACTGGTTCGGTCACAGTCAGCGAGTTGTGTGATGATTTATTGCGTCATATCCAGCGCAATCCGAAAGAGTACAAAGACCAAAGGAACCCGGTCTACCGCATCGGCCTAATCAAGCGGGAGTTCGGAGATCGTGTGGCTGCATCCCTCAGGCCGCCCGAACTCGCCGATTGGCTTGACTCCGTAAAGAATGACAAGACGGGTAAGCCGTTGGCTCCAGCTTCTCGCAATCGCCTTAAGGTCACGCTCTCTTCCATGTACCGCTATGGTAAGGAACGGGACAAGGTTCAAGTGAATCCTGCTCGTGATGTGAAACAGAAGAAGATCGGCAACGGTGTAATCCGCTTTCTGCGCGAGGAGGAAGAAGAGAGAATCCGTAAGGTCTTGCAGAATGCGGTGGACGCTTGCCCGACTTTGAACAAGCAGATGCGGAAACGGCTGGAGCATCGCATCCATGAGCTCACTATTTCACTTGGGACTGGTATGCGGAAGGGTGAGCAGTATGGTCTTCAGAGACCAGACGTGGATCTTGAGCGTCGCCGCATCTCGGTTCGTGAGACAAAAAACGGTGAAGTCCGCCATATACCTATGAACGACGATGTCTATGGGGCATTTAGGGCACTTCTTGCCATGCACTTGTCGCGCAAGAATCGCGCTGAAGACATGCCCAATCAGTCTCCTTCGGATTCCATATTTGGGATCGGCGATAACAAGAAGTGGTGGATTGAAACGCTCAAAAAGGCAAAGGTGAAGAACTACCGGTGGCACGACAACAGGCACACATTTTGTTCCCGTTTAGCACAGGCTGGCGTTCCCCTTAAGACGATCCAGGAACTCGCCGGTCACAAAACGATCCAGATGACTGCGCGTTACGCCCACATGGACCAGCGACATTTAGAGAATGCTGTATCTTTTTTGAACAGTAGAAGGGCAGCTTGATCCGCAAGGTTATCGGCCTGATCCGGGTTTATCCATACATGATTGCTCCCCCAATGCAAATGAATCGTGCTGCACGGGCTTCAGCTGACGATTCGTTCCGGATGATCACAGCGAGCATACTTCCGAAGGTCGGCTACGGGAATGAGAACTCGTCCCCCGATTCTCCGGGTCGGCAAGCGTTTCGACGACACGAGGTAGTCAAGCCCACGCTGGCTAATAGACAGAAGTTGGGCGGCCTCTTCACGGCTCACCAGCAGCTTGTCTTCAGGTGCCACAGTGACCCGCTGGGGAGGCTTTTTGCGACCGATCCTGAATTCTGTCCCCTTGTACTCCCGTTGTGGCGACTTAACTCCGCCTCGCTCGAAATTAATGACCCGCTCTGCCGACATAGTTTCATCTCCTCTACAAGATTCTCTTGCGTGTTCTGAACGTCCCTGTCCTCAACTACGACTTGCCTACCACCATCCCCTCATCTCTCCAACAGGGAAGTTTTCAAAGACTCAACCCCAAACCCATGCTCACTTCCTTGTCCAGCGCTGGCATGATCTTCTGCTGGGGCGGGGTGATAGCCTGCTCCGGCTTATAGGCGCTCTGGTGCGAAATCTCGTGGCCTAACGCCTTTGGCAGCCTCTCAAGACTGTCGGTAAACAACTGTGCATCCCATTGGCCGCGCGAGATCGAGACGTACGCCATGCGGTTGTTGAGCAAGTCCTTCGCACCAAGCCCCGTGTCTACATGGACCAACACGCGCTCTGCTGTCTGACCTTGGCTGGAATGGCTAGTGACGGCATATCCGTGGTCGAGATGGGGATGCTGCTGCGGACTGAACTCGACTTTGCGCTCGTCATCCAACCGTAACCGCATCGTTCCATCCCGCCCAATGCTCTCCACGGTTCCCAAGTCACGATTGGCGATCTTCAATTCCTGACTAGGCGCGGTGAACTGGATGCGATCTCCTACGGAGAACCTCTTCTCCTGCTCTCGGTAGACCGAAACTCCAACCTGGCGACGGGGGTCATAGGTGGTTTGCTCCCCATTTCCCTGCACGACGGTCAGAGTGTTCGCCTGGGCGTTCACAGCAAGGACACGGGAGTAGTCGCCCATTTTGATGCCGGTTTCCTTCGATGAGCGCGAGTACCGCAAAATATCATCGACCTGGTACTTCTGTGCCCAACTGCGATCCGCGCCGGTCATCTCCTGACGCGGAACAAGCGTCCGCACGGAATGCTCTTGCCTGCTCACAAGTCCACGCGATTGCAGCTCATCATGTATCCGCTGATTGATCTCGCTGCGCGAACGGTTGTCCGGCGAAACAACGAGTGTGCCGCCAGGAGACTTGGCATACTCGCGCGCAATGGCCGCGATACGTTCATCGTGTCCCTTCACCTGATGCACACGGCCCTGCTGGTCAAGACTCTCGACGGCGGCTCCCACCTGGCCGCGCGCCAACTGCTCAACGACCTGCTTCAACTCTGGGTCGCGCTGACGAACGATGTCATTCAACGTCGCCGTCCGCATCCCTGCCTCTTGCAATTGCGCGAACGGACGGCCCGCTTCAACGGCTTCATGCTGGCGACTATCTCCTACCAACAGCACCCGATCATTCCAATGAAGACCTTCGATAAAATCATGCATCTGGCGCGTGGACGCAAGCGAGGACTCATCGAGCACATACAAGCGCTTCTCTCCAGTGTCGGGCTGCATCCCTTTGGCAAGATGATGCTGGAGAGTGGAAGTCTCCATGCCAGCCTCGGCAAGCTTGTGCGCTGCACGAGATGTCGGCGCGAATCCCTCGACCCTGTAGCCCTGCGTTTCGGCACCCTCACGGATGACAGCCAGTGTCGTTGTCTTACCTGCACCGGCAACACCATCGAGGCCCACAATCTTCTCGCGGCTCAGGAATATCTCATTTACCGCATGGCGTTGCGCCCGGTTCAACTCAGGATGGCGATCTTCTGTCCAAATTCGCAACTGCGGAGATAGCAACATGGGATCGCCATAGCCACGCTGATTTCCTCGCTGCATATGCCCGACGATCTCACGCTCCATCCGCACCATCTCAGCGGTCGTGTAAAGCGGGGCGGGTCTGCCATCCGTTCGTGCAATTGCCCGAAACTCACCTCGCATCACTCGCTGCTCAAATTCCTGTCGTACCTGGGCATGGGAAGCATGCCCCATGCTCCGGTCAATCGCAGCTTGAAGGATCGCGCGTTCATCCTGAACGGCGGAGCGTTCAAAGACATGGTTGCGCGAATAGGTCACTGACTGTTGCGCTGTTTTTTCCGGTTGCACTTCATGATGCTGTTCGTGTGCCCTTGCGACTACACGGTCTGCCTGATGACCGAATCGCGCGGCCAAGTCACGGTGCTGCTGCAATACTTCTTCGGGCGAATGGAGTTCCTTGCTGTCGCGTGTGCGGTGAGCAGCAACCTGCGCTGCGCCCGCGCCCTCTCTGCCAATCTCCTGTAAGTGTTCTTTGATCTGCACACGACGCGGGCTCGATGCCTCCAGATACTCCTGCGAATAGCCCTTGATTTCAGGCTGACCATGCTTGCCCCGCTCAATCTCGTAACCAAGCCCTTGCAGCCTCATTGCCAACTCGGAGCGATAGACGCTAGTCGCATAGTGTTGCGATTGAAACAGACTGCGCTCTTGCAGGGCACGCGTCTGTCCGTTGTCACGCTCGGTCATATTGAAGACGACAGCGTGTGTGTGAAGCTGCGGTGCGGCATAGCCATCTACGGGACGTGCAGTGTCATGCTCGAAAGTAGCTGCAATGAACTTGCCCGTTGTCTCCGGCGCATGGACGTTACCGATCCTCGCCTGTGTATACCGCTCCAATTCATGCAACGCCACGCGAACACTTTCACGGTGCGCCCCACGCACACGATCATCGCCACCTACAAGGGCCGTAAGTGAAACAGACTTCGGTGCGGAAAACGTGGCGTCCCACCCTGCTCGATGCTCTGAACTGGTAATCTGCTTGCCATAGCGATTGTCGTAGATCCTGGCGGGCTGATGCTTGACAAGCTGCGCATCGCTCTCCGGATGCCGACCTTCGCTCAAACGAGCAAACTCTTCAGCCCCTACGTTCCCATGCAAGCCCCACTCCTGCGCGAGCCTGCCCTGCCACTCGCTATGCCCTTGCTGATCGCGGCTCCAATAGTTCTGCCGTTCGGAGGTGAATTCGCGCGCATGGTACGTCCGTGCTTGTCCAGCAGATAACGATTTAGAGATAGTCAACATATGCTTAGGCCCGCAAGACAGCATCTAGTTACCGTCTTGGTTCACATCGTAGCCCAGATTTGTGGATAAGTGGCTCATTATTCCACAATATTTTTTGTGGTCATAGTCACTCAAACACCTATGTCTATTGGTTATTTCTGTCTTTAGCCAAGCAATTACTAGAGTGAAAGACCGGAGATTACCGTGTCAATTACTAGACCAGAGTAAGTAGTTATAGCTGGCACAATGCAAGACTCAACGCGCTGCTAGAAAGCAGTCCAAGGCAACACATTCTCTTGAGTTCCAACAAATGTATTTCCATGCTCAAACGAGGTCACTCTCGCGCTCAAATAGCTCTCGTCAGACAGCCCTTTAAGATGAGTTGAAGGAGATTAACTTGAAGACTTTATCCGCCGCTTGCCGTCGAGCGAAGAGATGCAAAGTTGATATGCGATTCGACCTGGAAGACTCCGAGACATCGGAGGTCTCTACCTCAATCAATCCATTCCGATTCGTTCCACGGTTCTAACTGCGAATGTGCCGCATGCGATGAAGACGATCCGGGGAAGATGGTACGTCGCTGGGACGGCGACTTTGGATAGTCAGAAGGGAGTGGATTGGCGAGTTGCGGCGCAGTAGAAACCTCGCCTGGAACTTCAGTCGATGCCGGTCGGTAACTCCCACGAAGACTCTCTGGATTCGGGAGCTTCTTGAGACTGGATCGGCGACTGATTACAGCCCTGAACTTCGCCCATTGAAGCTGGACGTTCTTCACGCTATTCCAGCGGGCAATTCGCAACCGACTTCGAGCGACAATCCCCTCTCGATTCTCGGGCCAATCTCCTCCATAAATCGATGACCATTTCGGCTCCTCAACCGCTCGTCGAAGTTGTCTCCATTCGTCCGCAATATCCTCCCTCATTATGAATGCCAAATACGCGACGATCACCCAGGTCGTAACACCATCGAGCAACGGCTCATTTAGGAGTTGACGGAAACTTTTGCCGTCATAAAAATATTCTTGCAGGACGCCTTCCAACTCGGCGGAACCCATGCTTTCGACGGAGGTCTTCTCTATGCCGACCCATCCTTGTTCAAAAGCGGTGGGCGAGAGTTTCAGAGACAGACCGTTCTGGTTTCCGTCCGTGACATCGGAGCCTATGCACCATCGTCTCTTGCGTCCGGGAGCCGTTGCCATGAGCCATTGGATTTGGGTCTGCGCATCAGCCTGCTTGGCACCTTCGGAACTGTGCCAATAGGCGGCGAAATAATACCGCTGCAACGGTGGGACTTCCCACCGGAACCATGCCCAGAACGCCAGTACCGGGAGGCATGGAACAAGGGCCAGGATCGCCGCGATGCGCCACGGAAATGCAAATCGAATGCGGGAGAGTTTCATTCCGGCTTGACCGTGCTTTTGATACCGTTCCGGCGAAGCCTTCGGGCCATGAACTCTTGAGCCTTCTGCTCCTTAATAGAGTCCGAATAGGCCGACATCTTGCGTAAGTCTTCAGTGGTCAGTGGCCCTTCCGACGCCCTGGCGAACAGATTCAGCATCAGGTTACGCATCCCCATGATCTCCGCCAGTAGAATCGGGTCGGTCTGCTCCTCTGCGCCAGCGCGA
>Ga0182024_10001697_pt1 | contig 55965 bp, 48 predicted proteins | sample P32metaG_FD_120480 | JGI IMG/M metagenome (GOLD analysis project Ga0182024, IMG submission 120480) | Permafrost microbial communities from Stordalen Mire, Sweden - P3-2 metaG (Illumina Assembly) | ecosystem: Environmental > Terrestrial > Soil > Wetlands > Permafrost | place: Sweden: Stordalen...
CGCAATGTGGATACTACGGCAGTACCCCCGGAAATTACGAACAAGAGATCTACTCTTGTTAGTGCCAACCAGATTTGGTTCCGTCGCCATCTTTTGCCAGTACATAGGTATTCAAATTCTTCCCCTTGTTTGCAAGAGCCTTCCCGCTGCAGGCACCAGCTCTGATGGCATAGTTTGTGCCACCCGACAAAGCAGTGTACTCAACTTGTCCTGGCGGCATAGGATCGGGCATTTTGATGCGGGCACGAGCAATATCTGCAATCTTGCCGAGAATGGGCCATTCCAATTTATGCGAGCACGGATTGGGCAATGGATTGCCAACAATCTTCTTTATCGAATCTCCACCCGGGAAATAACTCTTAAAGAGATCGTCGATGAGCGCAGGAAATTTATTCTCGTGATCTTCGGCATATCTCTCAGCGGCCCATTCAACAGTGCGGGTGTTGGCGATTAGCGCCTCTTTCTCGCTATGCGAAAAAACAACTACTTCGCCTTTGCCACCACTTTCGGCAAGTGGATGCCCCGAGCTGTCTCCCATTCTGATCACGTAATCCTTCTTTTCCACCGGAGCGTATTCGATTGTTCCCGGCTGAATGTGATCTGTCTTGGACTTTGCTTGCGCGATTGACTTGAACTTCCCTAAGACGGGCCACTCGCGTTTGTGGCTCAACGGATTATAGGGAGCTGACATGGGTGAGAAATTTTGATCGTCAGCTTCACCAAAAGGAAGATAACTCTTAAAAGCAACATCAACCGCGCTGGGGAATTGACCTCTATGGTGACTGGCATAAAATTCCACGGCTCGCTGCACGTTAAGCATCGACCGCAACATATACGCTTCAGAATCTTTGCCAGACTTGAAGGTGGGTTCAATTTTATCTTCGAACATGTTGCTCAGAGGGTCAGCGGCATCACTGGCACCACAAGTGATGCTCAGCGAAATCAAGCAACAGACCATCGCTCTATGCAAAATCTTCAATGCTTATCACCGCTTGCGGTTCCTCAGTGTCCAACAATACGTCGGCGTCCCCAAATACAAAGTGTCCAACAAATACGATGATGCCGACAGACCGTAAGACCAGTATAGCCAAAGTGCTGGCCGAAATATTGGGCGGGAAATCATCTGGGTCATCTAAAATAGATTCATGACCCGACCCGACATCACATTGCGTCCCTTGAATCGGCAGGATTTCGCTCGTCTGGCTCAGTGGATCAACGCACCACATGTGATCCCCTGGTGGGATGGCAAGGCCGATTTGAACTCCGTTATTGCCAAATACGAGCCGAGGCTGAGAAACGATTCTGCGACAAAGGTGTTCGTCATTCAGATAGCCGATCGTCCTGTCGGAATGATTCAGTGCTATCAGCAGGATCGCTTCAGGAGGATCGCTTCAGGAGCATTCAAAACTCATTGATCTGGTAGTTACTTGGCCGCCTCTTCCAGTGCCCGTTCAAGCAAATCACTCACCGTCAGTGTGATTGCCATCTTTTGCATGTATTCAACGTCAAGCCTTCCCCATTGAGTCTTAAGCACTCCTAAAATGTCGCGCCATTGTCGCTCGGACACTTGATCACCGATGCGGAACCACTCTAGTTTTGCAAGCACAATGTCTTCGGCGCTTGCAATCCGCGCCATGCGTTGTGGATCACTTGCTACCTCCATCTCGACGCCATGATCAAGTTGTGCTTGATCAAATAGACGAGGCTTCGGAAGGAAGACATCTACTTTAAACATAGTTGCCTGGTGGATGAGATTAAAGCTTTTGCGTAATTTAATTGCTTCTTCGATTGAGTCTGAGTCGACGTAAAAGTCGTCCTCAAGGGCTGCTACAAATGGTGCCACATGCTCAAGTTTCACATCGGCGACTAGATCGGAATCTAAGGTTGTGCGTGGTGTTCCATGAATAATGCTGGCAACCGAACCGCAAACAACATATGGAATGCCCAATCGCTCAAGTATCTTGATCACCTTGAGGGTAACGACAATCCAATCAGGACTACTCAACACGAGCGCCGTCCAGCGAACCATAGACCTTAGCTGCCAGCTCTGGTCCGAGCATGATGTCTGCCATTCGCCTGCGAATCTCCGCCGGGGAAGCTTGCGGGTGCCGGCTCCTGAGTCCACTCTCGGCAAGTACTAACATACCTCTAGTTAAATCGCCAGCCATCTCTAACTTACGCGCTGGAGAAGCTTCTCGAAAAAACTTCAGCTGAAGCTCCTCTGCCCAAGGCGCCGTATCCGCGTGCATCGCACGCCAACTAGGTAGCGTGCGAACTTTGGACTCAGTTATCGGTTCCGTCATTTTGGTGGATGCGCTGTTGAACCTGTGTATTATACTCGGGCTAGACTCATTTCATGCGCTTTGAAGTAGCCATTCAATGATAATCTTGCAGCGCAGGGGATCCTCGGTTAGACCAATGTTGAGTGCCCAAAGCCAATAGTCAACGCAGCGCACCATCGTCCAGCACCGTGCGCGGTGGCTATCGAGCTCAGCGCTGTCGAGAAGCAGGGCAAAGCGGCGGGACAGTTTGGCGCACAAGTCGGTCGAAGCAGGCGGGACGCCTGCGCTCCCGGGTGGACTATCGGCGCTCTGGGACAGGTCGGAGCTCTGGGACAGGTCGGCGCCCGGATCATGCTCCAGTCGGTTCCAGAGCAGCGGTGCCACTCCGAACTCGACGTCACCGACAATCACCTTTGGGTCTATAACCAACCATGGTTCTCTCTTTCCAGCGAGGACGTTGTCGTAGTGAAGGTCTTGGTTGACCAACAAGTTCGAAACCGATGGTGCCAGCTCTTCTGCTGCCTCCTGAGCCAAATCGATCAGCCGTTGGGAAAACGGGCGACCCAACTTCTCCCAGTGCTTGTACATAGTGGCAGCTTGTCGTTGCGCATAGTGGCGTTGCAGTGGTAGTGCCGGTGGTGCCGGCGGTGCGGGTATAGCCAGTTGGCGCAACAATCGTCCGGCTATGGTGACCGCCTCATCAATTTCAATTTTGTCCAGACTGCAAGTTGCATCCAATCGCTCCAAAAGTAGCACACCCTCGTCGGGCTGTGCATCAAGCAGCTTCACCGCGCCGCGACCATCCCACAATTGCAGTGCCAGTGCCTCATCCTTAGTCTCATCATCCACCCAGGTAACCTTCAGTGCGCACAGCTCATCGCCGCGACGCACAGGCAGCACCAGTCCCAGATATCCGTGCCACGGTGGGCCATCGATTATCAAACTCCAGCGAGTGCACCAATCTTCGATTCTGTCAGGCAGCGCCTCAAGCCAGAGCAATCCCGCGTCGCCGCGCTCGGCGATCACGCCTGAAGCAAAAGTTGATGGAATGCTTACCTTACTACTCACTATTAGCCTTCCGTGTGGCAGTTCTCGATGCAGGCGAGACGCCTGCGCTCCCGGGTTGCAAAAATCTATTTTGTAACTGGTGCATCCGAAAGTTTGTTGATCCGCTCCATGTGTTCGCGCAATGAAGAGATGATCTGAGCGTAAGTCTGGCCCTTGATCTGCGTGTTCGGATCAATGGCCACGAAAGGCTTTTGCCTGGTCATGGGACCTTTCACTTTCTTGAGCCAAGTAGGCTTGCCATCCAGGTCGAACTTCATCTCGGTTACATCAACCGTCACAGTGCCGTCTGGGTGCAATTGAAAATTGCGAATACGCTGGAAGCGCAATACATCTTTTATCTTGCCTTGATCGGTGTAGAACTCAATTCCCGCGCTGCTTTCTGCATATTCTTTGGGCGACAACGTGAATCCCAAGATTTCGTCTTCATATCTGAAGTAATTATCTTCGCCCTTATGCGACGGATCGACGATCTGTTTACTACGGCTCAGCTGCCAGATATTTCCTTTCTTATCGACTAATAGACCACGGTTACGGCCGCTGTTTATGGCGGAGATCAATTCATGTGGTTCAGATTCCTTGCCAGTGGAAAAATCCTTCTCGTAGTACGATTGCAACTGGCCATAGCTAAACTCTCCCGCGAACCATTTGGGTACTTCATACCAGTGAAATTCAGAGGGAAGCAGCGCTTGCACTTTTGCGCCATCGAAAATGTTGCCAGGTTCGAGTACCTCAGGCAACTGCGGAAATTCATCGGTTTCGCTAACCCTGGCTCTGAGAGTTCTGCTTGGAAATACCGCCCGGATTTTCGCCTTGCTTGTGTCGGATACCGCCTGTTTGACGCTATCAACAGGCTTGACGTCTGGTGATTTGGCGGCAGTGGCCTCAGCTGCTTGGGTAATCTGTGCAGCTTGCATTGCATCAGTGTCGTCCGCTTGAGCGGCTTGGAATGGCGCAAGAATGAAGCAGGCTGTAAACAGCGCGATGGTCGTTACTTTCATAATCCTCGTGAGCCCTAAAGAAGGCTCATTATATTCTGACCGGAAAGGGCAGACAACATCCTTCTCTGGGCGCGAGACTGAATTAGTGCTGGTTGGTTAGGCCGTGCACTCGTAGCAGACGATCTGATTGCGTTTGCCTTTGACGAGGATTTCTTTCTTCGCAACTGTTTCGAAAGGAACAGACGCAGACTCGAAAAGCTCTTGCGAAATGAGCAGCATGCCTGGCGAGCAGTGCTCCTCCAGCCGTTGCGCCAGGTTGACGGAGTCGCCGATGTAGGTGTATTCGCGGCGGTCGTCTGAGCCCACGTTGGCGCGAATGGCTCGACCTGAGTTGATGCCGATACGCACGCTGAAGGGGCTGCCTGTTTTCTTGGCATTCTTGAACAGGCTCAGCAGCAGGCGTCCTGCACGCAAGGCATCGTCAGCGTTCTTGAAGGCAGCGAAGATTGAGTCGCCGACGTATTTGTCGACGTCTCCGCCACAGTCATAAATAATCTTCGTTGCCGGACTAAAGAGCTCGTTAAGAGCCGACACGACCTCCTTGAGGGTAACATTCTCGTAACCGTCCGAGACCGACCCGAACATCAGCCCCAACGGCAGTCCCGAGCCGGAGGGCTTACCTACCGCTTGAGCAAGTCCGCGCCCTGTGTCGAAGTGATTGTCGAGCAGTTTCATTGAGCCGACAGTCGCTTTCAGCCCCTCGAGTTCGATGAGAAGAACAGCGACACTGTCTTTGGTGACGCCGGCAGGAGTGATTTCGGCGTAAGTCGACCCTCCCAAAAGCACATCTGCGCCCAGCTCTTCGGTCAGTGCTGCATGGACCTTAGCCTGGTCTAGACGTATGCCGGCAAAGGCCAGCGCCAGTTGCGGGTGCGGCACCGCCGATTTGGCCTGTCGGGCGGCCTCGTGCGCGGCGCGCGCGGCGTCCGTTCCCTGTCCCAAGCCGATACCGATTTTCATCGCTTCAGTTTAGCAGTTAGAGCACCGTGGCCAAAGCGGGAGCAGGTCGGCGGGAGCAGGGCGATCTGAACCAACTTACTCATACGCTGGCTCGCTCACATAGTCACCGTATGTAGTGCTCATCTTTTCTTCACTTTTTGGAATGCCACCGCGCTGCACCATATATGGTGCTCGATGAGAGATTGGCTGACAATACTGCCTCGATCTTCTTGCCGTGATTGTTTACCCGCCTGAAGCCATGCCTGACTGTGCCTGACTGCATATACAAACGGATTAGACAGAATCTTGACTTCACAAAATTGAATCTTGTCACCCACTTGACGAACTAACAGGTATAACAAATAGTGCCACCGAGTGGTGAGGAATAAAAATGAACCAGTCAAAATTAAAACAAGAACTTTCAGAAACAGACCTTTCAGCCGCCTTAGACAAAAGTGTTGAGGCGGCTGTTGCTTTACACATCTCCGAGACAGATCTTGTTCATCTTCTCATGCAGCACTGCCATCCCGAATGTTCGGGCGACGTAGTTGGGCTGCACGCCGAGCCGCACAAGAAAATGTTCGATCCCCTGGCTGGACCATAGAGCCTATAGTCCATTAAGACTATTAAGAATTTGCTTTAAAAGACCACGCCGTTACTGCGTTTCCAGGACGGCACCAGTGAGGGGCGACATAATATGAAGAGAATCGTAATTAAGTTTGGTGGCACATCGGTTGCGGATACAAATCGCATCGGAAAGGCCGCAGAAATTGTGTTGGCTGTTGCATCAAGCGGCTACCAGGTAGTTACCGTGGTATCGGCCATGGGGCACACAACGGATGAACAGATAGACCTGGCACAAGATCTGCAGGGATCGCCAGATCCACGGGAGCTGGACCTGCTTTTGACTACGGGTGAGCAGATGTCGGCAGCCCTTTTGACCATGGCGATTCAGGCCAAAGGCGGCAGAGCCAGATCGTTTACCGGTGCCAGTGCCGGAATAGTTACGGACAATGAGCACGGTAATGCCAGAATAAAGCAGATCAATCTCCAAGTGTCGGCCAACCCTGTTCTCCGACGTGGTCGAGCTTCTTTCGTACGTTTGGTGGCTCGTAATCGTGACGGTGGTGCTTCGTCAAATGACCGTAGTGACTATGCATATTGTCGTAACGAAAAATGTTACCGACGCCGATCAGCGAAAGGTTATAGGCATAGGTAATTGTTTGAACATGAACAGCTCCGCCAACTCGGTAGACCCGAAGCCGTTTATAAACGGTCATTTTCAGATTGCCTGCGCAAATAATTACACCTCTCATCTCGAGAAAGCTTGTTCCTTGGATGCGAGTCACGGTGAGGTTGTCGTCCAACACGAAGCCTTCTCTCTTCAATTGCGCCATGTTGTTAGCATGGGTCTTGAAGTAGGTTTCATACCTTGCGGGATCGTGCTTTCCCAAGGCTAAGCGCTTTGTTTGAGTTCCTTGTAACTACAGTACAAGGCTGCCCATCGTCCCAGTTCAGGATTCTCTTCAAACACTTCGCAATCAAGCTTTTCCAGCATTTGTTCCGAGGTCATACCGTGAGCGCGTTCAAAAGCCGATATAGCTTCCTCTATTTGTTGAAGCGATTCTGGCGACGGCTCAAGATCAACGCCCTGGATTAGCTCCGACAGAAGGTCATCTTGAAGGCTTTCCTTCAAGTTTTCCAAATCTTTGAGTAATAGTTGCTTGCTCACAGACGCTACCTCTATCGATTATTATGAGTTAGGAAGCACTGAAACGCAAGTATGCCCTGTTTTCGTTGCACGGAGAGGCGACTGGAGAGCTAATGCGATGTAATGTGCAGCTAGCCTGAATTACAATATCTAAAGCAGATTTCTCCGTCCACAAAACCGCATCTGACATTTTCACCTACACTCCGCCTCGGCCAGAGCCTCTAGACTGATCCAGGGGAACAGAATCTGATTGTTTGCGGGGAAGATAGGATGTTAGTGCGCCAGTCGCCGCATCAGATATGGTGCGGTGCGGCTGGCCGGCGACTTTGCTACTTCGCCAGGCGGACCGGCGGCGACAATGCGCCCACCCTCATTTCCAGCGCCCGGGCCCAGGTCGATTACCCAGTCGGAACTGACTACAACATCCATGTCGTGCTCGACCACAATAACCGTGTTGCCGGCGTCGACTAGCGCGTGCAACACAGTCAGGAGCTTCTCAATATCGGCCGGATGCAGTCCGGTCGTGGGTTCGTCCAAAAGATAGAGAGTGCTGCCAGCTTGGACGCGCTGCAATTCGGTGGCCAGCTTGATTCTCTGCGCCTCTCCGCCTGACAGCTCCGTCGCTGGCTGACCGAGTTTAAGATAGCCCAATCCGACATCCCTCAAGGTTTGCAGGGCGCGTGCGACGGGCGGGAGTTCTGTGAAGAATTCGCTCGCCGCATCAACCGTCATGTCCAAGACCTCAGCGATGTTGAGCCCGCGGTACTTCACAGCCAGCGTTTCGGCGTTGTAGCGAGTGCCGTGACAGTTGGCGCAAGCTGTGTACACGCTGGGAAGGAAAAGCAACTCCACTACAACAAAGCCTTCGCCATCACATGTGGTGCAGCGACCGCCCGCCACGTTAAAGGAAAATCGTCCGGCGTTGTAGCCCCGAGACTTAGCCTCGTCGGTGGTGGCATATCGTTTGCGGATGAAGTCGAACAAGCCCGTATAAGTAGCCAAGTTCGATCGCGGAGTTCTGCCAATCGGCTTTTGATCGACACAGACAAGACGGCGGATCGAATCCATTCCTTGCACTGATGCCGGGCGATCTTCGTCGAGCTCAAAATCCTGTTCCTCAAGATCGTCTTCGTCAGTTTCTTCCGAGGCGACCTTCGTTCCCAGTCGCGTGTCCACGGTGTCGGCCAGAACCTGGCTGACGAGCGTTGATTTGCCGGAACCGGACACTCCGGTGACGGTCGTGAGCACAGCAAGCGGAAATTCCACATCGAGATTTTGCAAATTGTGTTTATATACGCCGCCCAACTTCATCCATTCTGACGGACGGCGCGGTTTCCGAGCAGCCTGTCGATCAGTCTCGAACAAGTAACGTCGGGTGAGAGAGGTCTCGATCTGAGCCAGACCGGCTACCGGCCCGCTGTACAACAACGATCCGCCACCATCACCGGCGCCAGGGCCCATGTCGACAATCCAGTCAGCCTGTCGCACTATATCCAATTCGTGCTCGACCACGAAGAGCGAATTGCCAGCATCCTTCAACTGCTTGAGCATGTTGAGAAGCGCTTCCGCGTCGGTCGGGTGCAGCCCCGCAGACGGCTCATCCAGCACATAGACGACTCCGAACAGACCCGAGCGAAGTTGCGTGGTCAGCCGCAAACGTTGTAACTCTCCAGCAGACAAAGTGGGAGTGGGGCGATCCATACTGAGATAACCAAGTCCAAGGTCGGTAAGCAGTCCAATGCGATCGATCAGTTCGCTTGCGATTAACGTCGCCACTTCTGCGCTGCTTGAATGTGATGAGGCGCTCTTTCGTTGGCAGTCGGTTTCTGCCACCAGCATGGTGGACAGCTCAGCCAGCGGCATTTGCGCAACTTCAGCGAAATCATAGCCGGCAAAACGCACAGCCAGCGATTCGGGGCGCAACCGTTTGCCATGGCAATCAGAGCACTTTGCCGCCTCCATAAATTGCGCGGCCCGTTTGCGCAGAGTGGCACTGTTGGTAGTGGCAAAGGTGTGGCGGACATAATGGGCCGCGCTCATGTAAGTGCCTTGATACGGGCGCTGAATCCGATGCGCTTCACGCTGCGCATGCACCGTCACGACCGGCTTTTCATCAGTGAACAAAATCCAGTCACGATCTTTGCGCGAGAGATCTTTCCACGGCTTGTCTATGTCATAGCCAAGTACGCCCAGAATGTCTCGAAGATTCTTGCCCTGCCACGCACCTGGCCAGGCAGCGATTGCGTGGTCGCGAATGCTCAAAGAAGGATCAGGTACCAGCGACTCTTCGCTGACCGTGTGCACTACTCCAATGCCGTGGCAAGTCGGGCAGGCACCGGCTATGGTATTGGTCGAAAATGCGTCTGAATCCAAACGCGCTGCACCGATCGGATAACTTCCGGCGCGAGAGAACAACATGCGCAGCAAGTTGGACAATGTAGTTATCGTTCCCACTGAAGAGCGTGCGCTGGGCTCGGCGCGCCGCTGCTGCAGAGCCACAGCTGGTGGCAGCCCTTCAATCTTCGCAACGCGAGGCGCCGGCAACTGCTCAATCAATCGCCGCGCGTAGGGCGCAATTGACTCAAAGTAACGTCGCTGCGCCTCAGCATAAATGGTGCCGAAGGCAATCGATGATTTCCCCGACCCAGACACGCCCGTGAAAACAACGAAAGCATTGCGCGGAACATCCAGGTCTATGTTGCGCAGATTGTTCTGCTGCGCTCCTCGTACTTGAACGAAGCCGTCAGTTTCTCTGTGATGATGCCGGTAAGAGGATTCCATGTGCGATGCGCTCAGGGTAGTCCAATGTGCGGGTCGGCAGATTGGGAGACTCATTAAAACACACATAGGCACAGTTTAGAAACTCCGCTCGGACACAAAGAGACTGTGAAGTACCCTCCCAATAATGGCGGCTAATAATATTTCAGCCCTGATCTTCAGCTCGCGAGGCGAAGTATCTCCGCACCCACCAGTGAAGGACAGGGTTCCAGCTCCTCCATTCCCACGTGCCTTCAGGCCCAAGGGCAATCGCTTTGTGGGGATCGAAATGGAAGCGGCGCAGCTGAGAATGACGCTCAAGGTAGCGACGCTCTTTCCTTGAGCCATGCCACAAACTAAGAACTGTGCCAGGAGCCACTCCCACTTTCCCCTTCACGCTTTGATAGAAGGGTTCTGCCCAGGCTTGGAAGTGCCCCAGAGCAGCTGGAGACATTAGTTCCGTCACGCAGGTCGATCCAAACTCTCCAAACATTGCGTGCGCCATAAAATCATCCGCACCACCGGCAATGGCAGCATCATAGAGACCATGGCGCTTCAGCACCTCATAGCGGGCAGCCCATGCCAGTCCTGTATGTCCGTGTGAATGGCCCCACGGGAGCGCAGGCGTCCCACCTGCTTCACCATCCGGCAGCGCAGGCGTCCCGCCTGCTTCACCATCCAGCAGTGCTTCGAACCCCTGTTTCACTGCAGCAAAGCTGCGAAACTGAATGCCGTTTGCTTCATCGACCATCATGGTTTCGACCATCCCATCATCGACCATCCCTGCTTCGCTCAGTTGTATCGCCCTGTCAAACGGCTGAACCACGGGAAATTCTTCCAGTAGTCTCGAAGTGATCACCGCCCAATTCGGATTAGTGAACAGCACGTCGCAATCGAGCCATACGATTTTAGTAAAGCGCGCGCCTACATGAGACAACGCTAAATTGAGGAGTCGCTCTTTCTGCCACAACACTGCGCGCGATCTGACTTGAATGACGTTTTCGCTCTTCGCCAATATCCAGTCGCAGTCGGCGAAAGCACATTCTACAGTGAAGAAGGCAATTCCCGATTCTAATAAAGGTTTGGCAAAGGCGAGATAGTTTTGTAATCTCCTTTTTAAGCCGGAGGGATTGAAAATGCAGGTGATGATACAGAGATCGTCGACATGATCGTATCTAATGGCTCTTTTGGCGTCAGTCATCCAGCCTGCTTTGATCTTTCATTGTTTGAAAGATCTAACCGTGTTTGCCCGCCCATCCAACTCTTCTTTCCATGAGCGAACGAATCTGTAATGCGGAGATAAGAGAGAAATGGGAATGCTCAAAACATCACCGCATCGAATGTCTTCTTTGGCCAGGTACCTGAGCGAGCGCCACACAAGTCTTAGATAGCAGTACCAATCTTTTGCATCGCCCGAGACAGAGTTCCAACGCCAGTGCCTGTCCAATACTTGTTGCAGGGAGTCTTTGGTGATATCTGTAATCGTAAGATCAGGATCGCGCACGATTTTGTGACCTGCTAAAAGAAGTCTTCTGCCCAGTTCATCGTCTTCAGAGTAGCGCAAGCAGGAATTGTAGTTTCCCACTGAAAATACAATTGATTTGCGTACCAGCGCGGCGCCAGTAGCGAAATTCGAATGCTCTTCAAGAGGTAGCTTTTGGTCTAGCTTATAGAGATGACGAGCGCTCCATCGACTGACTACTGTTGATGAGTCCAACCGCAATAATCGTCCATAGCGCACTGCCGCTACCTGCTCATCACGCAGCCAGACCAAAGCACGCTCCAAGAAATCGGGTGCCATCAATTTACCGGCATCGCAGCAGAGCACCAGTTCATTCTTAGCGTGATTCATGGCTTTTGCCCGCACCGGTCCTCGTCCTTCATTTACTGGGTTGCGAATCACGGGCACGCCTGCCCTTTCCGCGACAGCAGCCGAGTTGTCCGTGGAGCCATCATCGAAGACAAACAACTCTGACACTGCTACAGTTTGCGATTGAATCGACTCTATCGAACGAGCTACAGCCTGTTCGTCGTTGAAACAAGGGATATAGGCGCTGACTGCTGTCATTCAGGTTTTCTGGGGCTCCTTAAAGTCTTGTCCAGCCAATTTAGCCCTTTCCGGGCGTCCATGTCTAGTCCTCGGGCTTTGGCTGGGGTTCCATATTAGCGCGATAGCGATGATGGATCTCCTCACGGCAAACGGGTATATTCTTTTTTGCAGGCATGGTGATGTGAGCAATGGTATCTCCACCGACCAGGATTAATCCACGCAACACAGTTAGGTTGGTCGGTGACTTTAGCTCAGCAGGTCAAGGAATGGTCAGCCGAATAACATTTACGGCCAGAATGGCAGGCACCGTCAGTAGTGGCATAGCGGCCGGCGCAAAGAAAAGATGTATATGAGGCAAAAAATCTGAGGCAGAGAATCTGGAGGATATTGTCAATCGATGGTGGTGGTATCCGAGGTATCATCCCGGCAACCATTCTGGCGTCTATCGAAGAACGCACTGGTAAGCCCATTGCTGAGATGTTTGATCTGATCGCCGGAACGTCCACTGGTGGACTTCTAACCCTTGGACTGACAAAACCAAATTCGCTTGGAAAACCAGAATTCACAGCCCGGCAACTCTGCCGCCTCTACGAAGAACAAATTCCTCATGTCTTTAGGAATCCGCAGTCCTGGTGGGGGAATCTCCTCAGCCCAAAATACAGGGCCGATGCATTTCGGCAAGTCCTCAAAAACTCCTTGGGTGACTGCCGGCTCAAGGATGCGCTGACCGCTGTTTTGATACCTTGCTATGACATAGAGAATCGAGAACCTTATATATTCAAGAGTCAATTGGCAAGTTTGCGCAGTCAGTGCGATTTTCCTATGAGAGATGTAGCTCTTGCGGCCAGTGCTACACCGACCTTGTTCCATCCTGTGCCTGTGGGCAAATCTAGTCAGGGCAGATCAATCTGCCTGGTAGATGGTGGCGTGTTCGCAAATAACCCAGCAGTAAGTGCGCTCTCCGAAATCAAGTCGATGCCCCCGGGAGAAGGCGAAACTTTTTTTATGGTCTCAATCGGTACCGGCAAATCGAGCCGGCCGCTGATGGCTGAACGCGTCAGCCGTTGGGGATATGTGCAGTGGTCTCGGCCAATGCTTGAACTTGTGATGGAGAGCCTGAGCGAATCAGTGCATGACCAAATGAGACATTTGCTGCCATCCAATCACGACGCCTCATATTATCGTCTGCAGGTGAATCTCCCCAGCCAAATGAGCGTCGCTATCGACAATGCTGACTCAGCACATATGCAAGCGCTTATGCACATTGCTGAAGAATTCTGTTCTCAGGGGCAGAGTGCTGAGAGCCTGAAGAAAGTGTGCGAGACATTGCTTCGTTTGAGTGAGCAGAAATTGGACGAACAGTCATTGGCGCGATGACAGCTCGCCACCCGTTCGTTTGCCGGAATTTTGGCCGCCTCTGTAATAACTCGACAAGATAGTACAAGCAAACTGAGTCTAAATTGTCGCGCATGGATGAGCGGATTGAGGGTATATTCTTATAGCAGTCGTGGTGGTAACAAGAGCATGGTATCCCTAACCGACCGACCCGAATTGAGGCAAACAACTCCGGTAGGGTCGGATGGTGAGGCAACGTCTTCCGGTCAAAAATGGTCGGCCGAATATCACTTGCTGGCGAGTTTACCCGGTACCATTGGTAGTGGCATTGTCGTCAGCGCGAAAGATGCATACGAGCACAAGGCGCGCACCATTCTCGAAGGTGCCTCGGCTGTCGCTTTGGGCGCCGGATTTTCACTTTTGAGCAAGAATCCGAAACCGGCCGTGGCTGCCGTCACAACCATGCTGGGTCGCGCCTTCATTGGCGTGGCAGCCGCTGATCTGGGCTACCGCTTTGCTGAACCGATGCATGATGTCTGGGTGAACACCAGTAATCTGGAAGCCGACAAGGTAAAGCTTGGAAACAACCTCGGTGAAGCTGTCTTCAATTACGGTCTGGCTATAGGTGAAGGAGGGCTGGGAGCCCAGCTCGGCGAAAAATTCTTAGCGCCTACTAGATTCGGTTCCTTCCTGCAAGGTTTTACGGAAACCACAGTCGACGGCAAGTTGCTGAACGATCCAATAGACAAGCAACTGCTCCCGGGCATAAGCAAGCTTGCGGCAGCAGGTGATAGATTGCCGACTGCCGGCGATACATTGCCGAGCGCCACGCCTACTGCTCCGGCATTTACCGGCAACGTCAAACTGCGCACTCTTAGCGATGGATCGCAGGTGGCTTTTGACGGCAAGAATGTTTTTGTCAGCACCAAAGACGGTGCGCACATGTGGTTTCGCCAGAAGCAATCGTTCCTCGGTTTGAACAATCAATTGGATTTGAAGCGTGTCGTTCGCTTGAGCACAGATGAGGCTCAACCGCTCCAATTCTATAACTCCGCCGACGTCTTCTTGAAGAAAGGTCGCTTCGGTACGGATCTGTTGTCCAATGCAACGCCAGAAGCTTCTCCCCAGGGTCAGACGTACAGTTTTTCCGACGGCATGAAAGTGTTTGCTGACGCTAATGAGCGTGTCTTTGAAGTCGGTACGCCCGGCGCCAGGGTTTACTCACCACGGCGGGGAAATTGGCATTACAACCCGATTGCCAATTTGGAGGACGAGCTGCCATCACCTGTGGTGCCCAAAGCAACCACCATCGGCACCGTTTCGGTTCCTAAACCGACCGAGATAAATCTGGTCAAGTTCACAGACACCAGCAGACCATACGAAAAAGGATTTGAAGCGGCACTGGGACAAATGATGATAGAGCGCGGAGGCGATATCGGCACCAGCGTCGTCGAGCGCTACTTGCTCAACAAAGAGGCATAATTTCGCTATTTGGCGACTTCGGCGAGAATTTGTGGCTGGGTCGAAAAGGCATCAAGAAGCAGGCGAGACGCCTCCGTTCCCGGGTAAGGGTGTCTTGTGCTGCCAGGTGTCGTAAAAATCGCGGATCACTTTGCGGCGCTCTATGACGTAGGGAATTTTCCAGGCTGCGCTCGGTTTGCCGTTCATCAAATGAAATCCGCCGATCATCCACTGGCGATTGATGATGTCATCGAACGATACGTCATGTGCGTTGTGCATCATGTCTACAAACGCCATAAATGTGGTGGTTCTGCCGTTTCCGGCAGCACAGTGAATATGCAGCCAGGTGTTTTTGGGCAACTGCTCGACCAGATTGACGAATCGATCAATCTCTTCTTTCGGAGGTGAGATATCGTCAGGGATTGGAATGCGAACATAATCGACGCCAATTGAGTGGCAGAGCTGCTCTTCACTGAGAGCTGTCCTGGTTTTGATCTTGATCGGAGTGTCACCATTCTCCAGCCCTTCCGCACTTCTGGGTTTGACATACCCCAGTGTTGTCGCTTCGCCTTCTTGGATCAATGAGTGCAATCGTGCTTCTTCATCCTGGCGAATTTGTTCGTCTGTCTTGCCCCAGTTCACCTGGTTTCGCCCGCAGTACCACGCTATACACAGTCCATTGACAAAACAGTGCGGCTCTTGCATGAGATCCACGATCATCAGTTTGAAGCCCTTTGGCACACGTCGCTTCAATAGTTTGAGGCTCTTCCTCGTGAATTCGCCTGAGCCTGAGACGTTCAGCTCATCCATCCCCTTTCGTGTCGGAGGCGCGACCACGCCTGGTTTATCCTCAAAGGGTGATTGCATAGTGCGATAGTCGTTCGGCACAGTGTTGTTGAGATTCCAAAAATCGCGCAAGAGAAAGAGATGACCTGACTGGGCAGAACTCGGATCAGAAGACACGGGGGCGGTCATCTCTTTTAATCCGGCTGTTGCCATCTCATCGTCGGCCACTGCTGCGCAGGTGCTGGAAAGGCCAAGCAATAAAGCGAGAAAGAATAGGATAATGTCAGTTACCTCGGACAACACCCAGCATTTTACCGTAGCAGCAATCAGCGATCAAAATCCTGTTTCCCAAAAGACAATCTAGTTTCTCGTGATAGCAAAACCATCCCGCCGCATATTCCTTCTAAGTATTCTGACAACTTTCGGGTTCTTCACTTCTGGCCGATTTACAGCCGCGGCGCAGCAGCTGAATGCCTTCAAGGGTGAGGATGTCTTCAACCACATTCTCGCTAAAGCCGGGCAAGGCAACTGGCTCCATCTTCCTATAGGCGATCTGATGGGCAAGATTGCCAAAGAGTTGGAAGGCACTCCCTATCAGTCGGCCACCCTGGAACTCTCGTTGGATCACGAGATCTGCTCTGTCGACCTTTCCGCACTGGACTGCGTCACATTCTTTGAGACTACTCTGGCCCTTGCCCGCATGCTCAAGATGGGTGGTCGCACTCCGGCGGATCTTTTGCGCACAGTCAGTTTCACACGTTATCGAGGCGGCGTCGTTGGCGATTTCAGCACGCGCCTGCACTATACAACCGATTGGTTCGTGGACAATGAGCGCAAGGGCGTGGTGAAACTGCTGTCAGACTTGCCTGGCGCCGAAGCTTTCACACAAAAGGTCGGTTTCATGAGCAACCATCCCGACAGTTACCGTCAGCTCATTGCGCACCCGCAGCTGGTCGCCAAGATCAAGAGTGAGGAAGAGGCAATCAACAGCCGCTCGCTAAAATTCATTCCTATGGACAAAATTGCCGCAGTGGAGCCGCTTTTGAGAACGGGTGACATCGTGGGCGTATGCACCAATCAGCCTGGTTTAGACATTGCCCACACTGGTTTGATCTGGCGCGACGATGAAGGGGTCGCACATTTCATGGATGCCAGCTCCATGAAGAGCAAGCGGAAAGTAACCATCGAACCAGGGCCCATCAGTCATGCCTTAAATTGGTCAAAGAATCTAACTGGTGCTATGTTTGCGCGGCCACTGGAGCCGTCTTGATTCGCGCCTGGCATATACGAATTTGGTGATACCGTTCTAGACTTCGATATCTCTGCTCACTAAAAGCAAAACATAAGCCCAAAAGGGAGCTCGCCATGACTGAACCAAAATCTACAGAAAAGAGCTTGATGAGCAAATACCTTTCATGGCCAGTTGTTTGCGTCCTATTTGCTGCACTGGTCGTTATCGCAAACTTCCAGATCCCGCAAGGGTCCGGCAGTCACGAGGGCTATCTCTTTACACTTGCTGCTTATTTAGCCATGAGTACTACGTTCATCGTTGGTGCTCTTCTCGAACGCTCAAAGCCCAATGTTTTCGCGGGCGGGCCAGTGGTGTTCTACCGATTCTGGCTTGCTGGTTGTTCCATTGGAACGGTTGGATTTTGGCTGATTTTACGCGTTTTCCCAGTGCCAGTGTGGAGTGTTAAACCAGGTGTGCTGATTCTGTGCTACGGTCTGATGTTTTTTGGAAGCCTTTCTATTGCGTGGCTAATTTCGCGGGGCGCCCATTCGAAGACATCTGTGGATCCGAAGCAATCCAAGTAGTTTTTGCTTTCGGATCGTTAGGAACGAAAAATAGATGGGGCTACCCCACAAGCAGGGTTTTTGGCCACTTGCCTCCAGATTCGATACCACATGCAGTGCAATTGCTGCAAAACGCTAATGGCAGAGGATTTTACTCGCTTTTCAAGAGCGAAATGGCTGGATTTCGCACGAACCGTTGCCACACCTCGAACAGACCTTTCACCATTATGGCAGAAATCGTCGGATATATGACATTGCCGCCACAACAAATAGATGCCAAAATTTGACAGTTGAATTCTATAAACCACTGAGGAGCACTTCTGGTGATGATCACATTGACGCACAATCCGGCATTAAGCCACAGTCCGGCAACGCAAGAACAGAGCTCGGCAAAAGACCTTGGCACATTAGCGCAGATCAGTCGACGAGGCTCTCAGGCAACAGATTTACTGAATTGGCGGTATGCAACACAAAAGTTCGACGAAGATCGCAAGATTGATGCACAAACATGGAACGAGATTGAAGAATCGTTGAGATTGACTCCATCCGCGTTTGGACTGCAGCCGTGGAAGTTTGTTGTGATCACCGATGAAAAGATCAAAGATCAATTGCAGGCTATTTCTTGGAATCAAACGCAGCCAGTGGAGTGCTCTCATTTGCTCTTACTTTGCCGTCTAGAAAAGTTGACGCCTGAGTATATTGATAGCTTCATCGAGTTGAAGGCAAGAGCCAGGAACACATCAGTCGAAAGTTTTGCCCGGCTCAAGAAAATAATTCATGACTTCATCGAAGCAAGATCAGAAGTCATGCTCAATGAATGGATGGAAAAACAATGCTACATTGCGCTGGGCAATCTGGTAAACACAGCCGCCTTGCTGCAAGTAGATTCTTGTCCGATGGAAGGACTGGATCCGGACGCATACGATAAGCTGCTCGGGCTCCCGGAAAAGGGATGCCGCACAGTGGTGGCATGCGCGCTTGGTTATCGTGCTGCCGATGACAAATTTGCCCAGATGGCCAGAGTGCGCTTCTCCACGTCCGAGTTGTTTATCAGAATGTGACCGACTCGAATCCTTGTCACAGCCAACACATTTCACGATTCCTGGACCGGATCGTAATCCTTTTGATCCATTGCAAAGGTCCAGGCGACGGCTTGTTTCGCGGTTTCGATCTCAGGTGGCACGCGAAGAAAATAAGTCTTAAAGGTTCCATCGGGTTCTGGGGTTTTATTTGCCACTTGCACCATCAAGATTGGCGCAGCGTCACCCCATACAGTGCGTGGCATTTCTTTACGATAGAGCACACCGTATTCATCGCGGTGTATTTCTTGTGCACCGCTCTCCATTATGTATTTGGCAAGCCCGAAACGATCCATCATGACTGAGCGTACTTCTGCGTTTGGCTCTCTATCAATATCGGTGAGGCAAAACCGATTCTTCACAATAGCCTCAGGCACCCGCACACCATCAAGGGCCCAGAAACCCCACCCATCCTCAAAGCAAACAGCCATCCCCTGCTCATTGTGCAGGCGCCTGTTCTGATCAAGGTGCAATTCCGTTGGATTGTCGCAGGCAAAACAGATGTGCTTCAGAGGCCACCACCAGCCTCCCGCTCGCACAGCCTCTACCAGTGGTGGCAATGAGTTATCCAGTCCAAATAGCTTGAGGGCACAAAGAATTGCCGCTGGGAACGCGTCCATAATTGGAGAATGCTCATGCCCGCTCGAGGCTACAAGCCAACGGGCATTCGTCGGGGCCATCATTCTCCACATCGTCCGAAAGAAGTCGCCCCGTTCTTTCCCTGACATAGAAGTCCAATTTTCTCCAACAGTCAACGGGACGGTTTCGTTGGTGGCGATGAAATTCTCGCCAATGTGCCGAATCTCAAGATCAAGGACCTGATATATGGCTCCCCTCAAATGATTGTAATCAATGCCTGAAAGCATCGGATGCTCGCCCACACTTGGATGCACGCGCACAATTCGTCGAAATGGGCCCTGATCTCGGGTCATGGATTCAACCGCTAGCGGACTCCAGGAAATGATTGATATGGGTAGCATCAGTCTGCTTTGTAGTTCCTTGTATTCTGTGGGCAGGGTATCCGTAATTGATTTATTGAAGGTATTTGATTCATGGAAGCCCTTCGACAACAGGCGTTCATCATGCATCAGTTCATTCAGGCACGTGGCGATAACTGCTTCGAGTGGGGAAGGCAACCACGTCACTTGCTTGGGTGGCTGCAATCCAGCAAACTCGTACATGCAGGCAATGGAATACTCGAGCTTTTCACGATCAGCGCGTTTGGTTGTGAGGCAGTAAGGTATGAATTCTTCACGCAAATCGAGCAGTTCTTGCCAATGCTCTTGAATCAATAAGTCTATGTCCATAGTATTTGGTAAACATTGTATGAGTGCTGGGCCAGGTACATCCATGCTCCAAGTGCTTTGGTGCTGTATTCCAAGCTTTCGTGTATTTGACGTGACATTGGAGCATCGCGCGAACAAAAGCAAATGATTGGCTTATCAGCGCTCTTTTCGCTTTTCTCGACTACTCGGATAAACTCAAACATTTGGGAGTACCTGTTGGTATATCAGCAATTAAAATTCTAGGCACTTCACGCTTCATCATTCAGCGGAAAAATCCAGGTACACCAGTTTCTACTACCGGGTTGAGTCGTTTTCTGGTCGTAACATCTTCGTTTATTTCACTCATGGCCCATCCAGGCAGAGTGGATAGCTCAAAGTTTTCCTGCATATGGCGCCGTGTTGCAGAGGTAGTCAGAAACGCTACTCCCCGCTGTATAGACCAGGCCAATGCAACTTGAGCTGGGGTCTTCTGCAAGCGCTGAGCGATCCCCGTAATCACGGGGTCTTCCAGTAGTTTCGGCTCCAAGCCGTGTCCGAGTGATGCAAACGCAAGAAGGATGATTCCATGCTGCTGACAAAACTCAAGCAGTTCCCATTCAGGCAGATAAGGGTGGGATTCGACCTCCACGACGGCAGGCTTTATTCGAGCCGCTGCCACAATCTCTTGTACAGCCTTCAACGTGATATCAGACAAGCCGATGGACTTACACCTGCCTTCATCCACAAGGCGCTCAAGGGCCCTCCAAGTCTCTATCAACGTCACGCCTGAGTCGTAGATGACTCGACCCTGCTCGTCTCTTGGATCCTGGTCTTCGCCGGGTTGAAAGGCAAAGGGCGTATGTATTAGATAGCAATCGATATGGTCCAGTTGAAGACGTCGGCGGCTTGCCTCGAAAGCAGGCGCGACCCGCTCGGGACGATGGTTGTTGTTCCACAGTTTCGTGGTAATGAATACGTCCTCCCGCCGGACCTTGCCTGCCTGCAGTACTTCCTGAATAGCAACCCCGACCATTTCCTCATTTCGGTAGCGTTCTGCGCAGTCGATATGGCGAAATCCTACTTCCAACGCGTCCTTAACCGCTTGTGTTGTCACTGTGGGATCTTTGCCCGTGAACGATGTGCCAAAACCAACGGCCGGGATCTCACCAGCTCCGTTTATAAGGGGAAATTTTGTATCGCGAAGTGCATCGTATGTCATCTTTTCCTCCATTATCTGGGCCGCAGGCGCAAGTAAAGCATCAATTTTGTCGGTAAATGTGCAGGAGTAAGCGAGTGTACATTATATGTTCTGCCCTGTCTCGCGACTTGCTTCTTGTTGAGCTGAAGTCTTTTGCTGAACCCTTTTATCTTATTGATCGTCCAGGCAACGTCCAATCGTTTCATGTCGATCGAGGATGCAAAAGAGAAGATCAAATCCTGCGGAGGGATTATAATTGGGAGCTTCTGCATGGGTCCTTGGACTTTGTGACACCATCTGAATACGCTGAATCCATGCGGGTTTCGACACCACCACCGAAGAATTTGGTGCCGGAGTTTCTACTTCTGTCTGGACCAGATCCCGGGCGATGACGAAGAGGAGGTAAGGACGATGGTAGGTAAAAAAGTTCTTCAGTCCAAACCAATTCTTGAGGGAACCGTGGAGAATGAAGATCGGTAAGTATGACCTTGACCAAACAATCAAAGGGCGGCATTCAATCAGAAAGTTTTTGCCGCGTCCTGTGCCCAAGGATTTGCTTTACGAGTGCTTGGAGCTGGCGCAGCGCGCTCCATCGAACTCAAATATTCAGCCATGGCGCATGTTTATCGCCACCGGGCCAGACCGTGATCGGCTAAAAGAAGCTTTGCTGGAAGTGGCTCGCGAAAAGGCTCCTCATGTTCCGCCTCTGCCCGAGCACTTTAGCCATTTCCGTAAGGAACTGGGTGCTCAAGTTTACGGGGTGGGCATGGGAATCGCTAGCAGCGACAAGGAAGCCCGGCGAGCTGCCGTTCTGCGCAACTGGGAGTTCTTTGGTGCGCCGGTGGTTGGCATCGTCTGCATTGACAAAGAACTAGGTCCTGCAGATGCCCTGGGCGTCGGGATGTATTTGCAAACGCTGGTGCTTGCCCTTACCGCCAGGGGACTAGGAGCGTGTGTGCAAGTTGCGCTGGCTGGTTATCCCGAAGTCATATACAAGAGCTCGCTGTTCCGCGAGAACTATCGATCCTGTGCGGAATGTCGGTTGGTTATCCAGACCCGGATTTCCCAGCGAACAGGCTGAACATTGGCCGTGCTCCGATAGAAAACAATGTCGTCATCCGCGGGTATTAGAATTGGTTCGGGCGCGCCGCCTCGACTTCAAGCACACAGCACTGCTGTAACAGTATTCGCCAAAACGGATAAACGCCTAGTGGCGCAGGTGGTACTACGGATTGACTGGCAATTTAGGAGCTCTAAAGCTGACAAATAATTCCACAAAAACCCTGCCAAGTCACGACAACCGGGTCAGCGGTTTTATTAGCGTGCTTCTTTTGGAAACATGACTGGGCATATTGATAGCTTCCCATGCCCTCAGTGCCGAAATATGACTCCTCATTTGTGAAGGCAACAAATCTGAGTGTGCGTGAAGAATCCGTCTGCCTAAACCTATGCGCCAGACACAGCAAAGCGGCAACGCCTGTGCCATTATCGTTAGCGGCCGGACAATCCAATACCGAATCATAGTGCGCGCCAACGACCACAATCTCATCCGCTCTGGTTGTTCCGCGCCGCTGCGCGATCAGGTTCTTGAAAGACTGTCCGCCGAACTCAAATGTTTGAGTGTCAACATGCCATCCATCATTTTCCAATTGTGCTTTTATGTACTGTGCTGATTTTTCCAATTGCTCCGGCTGCCTAAAATTCCGCTCTCCGACTGTGACAGCCAGGTAGTGCACATGTCGGTGCAGGTCCTTTTCCATTCGGGTCTGCTCAGAAGACAGCGGTGGCAACTTACCTTTGTAAGATGACCCGGGCATAATCAAACAATAGTTGACCAGGACAGCTGCCACCAGCACCACAATTCCAAGAGCGACACAAACGGGTACGAACACCCCTAGCCAACGCCTTTTCACGAGTCGTTCTTGGCACTGCTGCAATCAGTCGCGGTTCGATCAGTCATTGGCAATTTGAGGGACGGGAAGAGGCATATACCACAATTCAAATTTAAGCCGGCACAACCATGGCAGGAAAGTGCAGTCAACAGTTGAGAAACTGTTGGTTCACCCGGACAGTCTCTTGTGCTGCCAGGTGTCGTAAAAATCGCGGATCGTTTTGCGCCGCTCGATCACATACGGAAGTTTCCATGGTGCGCTGGGCTTGCCATTGATCAACTGAAACCCACCGATCAACCACTGGCGGTTGATGATGTCGTCGAACGAGACATTGTGGGCGTTGTGCATCATGTCGAAGAAGGCCAGGAATGAGGTGGTTCTGCCGTCTCCGGCAGCACAGTGAATGTGCAGCCAGGTCTTTTTGTCCAGGTGTTCTACCAGGTTGACAAAGCGATCAATCTGCTCATTCGCCGGCGCCTGATCGTCGGCGACCGGAATGCGAATATATTCCACGCCCTCCGAACGGCACAACTCCTCTTCGTTCTGCGCTGTCTTGATTTTGAATTTGATCGGTTGGGCACCACTCTCCAGCCCGAGCGGATTTTTAATTTTTACATACTTGAAAGCTGTGGCTTCTCCTTGCTTGAGCACAGAACGCAAACGGGAATTTTCATCCTGCCGAATTTGTTCGTCTGTCTTGCCCCAATTTATCTGGTCACGCCCGCAGTACCACGTCACAGCCAGCCCGTTAACAAACCCATGCGACTCCTGCATGAGATCCACAATCATCAGCTTGAAGCCTTGAGGAATTTGTTGTTTCAACAGGTGCAGGCTCTTGCGCGTGAATTCGCCTGAGCCCGAGGCGTTCAGCTCATCCAGCCCCTGTCGAGTCGGGGCAATGATGCCCGGCTGTTCCCTAAAAGGTGTTTGCATGGTGCGATAGTTGTTGGGCAGACTGTTGCGCAAACGCCAAAAATCTCGCATCAGCCAGATGTGGTCAGCCGGTAAGAAACTCGGATCATGAGTTGCCGGCGGTGCTGTCTGAGATGCCGGGTTCGTGTCTGATGGCTGCGCCGTGTCTGATGGCGGTTTTGTGTCTGATGGTTGAGCCGTGACCGGCCCGTTGTCGGCCATTGATGGACCGGTGGAAAACCCTAGCAATAAAGCTAGAGGGATTACAGTCAGCTGATTTAGACCCATCAGTAGATACCGACCTTTTCGCCACGAGTGATGATCGCTTAAAGTTTAGCCGAAATTGGGAACCAACTTGCCAAGGTTCCGGTCGTTTGGTTTGCCTTTCGAGACAGGTTTGATGCCTTGAGAGACAAGACAAGCCGGAGGTGGCCATGACCATGATAGACGAAGACAGTGAGCAAAGACCTCAACACGTAACAGCACACAAGCTGGATGAACCTGAACAGGCACGACTCGAGCTAATTAAATGGTTAGATCTGGCAAAGAAACGTTATCGCGAAATTCAGCAATCAAAAAGCGCTCTCAACCAGCAACAACGTGCGGCTTAAGAGTTTGGCCAATTTTCGTGCTGAAGCATTTTGAGTAGAAAACCTGTGAACACGGGTGAACGCAAATGAACTCAACAAATAACCACCTGAACTGGAGAGAGCATATGGCGTCGTCAAAAGATGCCGCTGGAGCAGGTGCGCCGTTAGAAGCGGCAGAACTTTATCAGCGAGCCCTGCGGGCGGCCGAATCAGTATTCGGGTCGAGAAATGGCGAAGAAGCACTGGCACTCATGGATTTGGCTGAGTTTTATGCAAGCCACGGCTCCGACGAAAAGCTACAGGAATGTTACCGCAAGGTTCGTCAAATTCTAGAGCGACGCTCCAAAGAGCTGCGCGGAGACGATCCTTAAATTGCCAATCGCCTCGATCGCTTTATGCTTGTCATCCGGCAACTGATGAGCTCGTTAGTAATCACCACATATAGTGGCGCAGTTATGAGAAGTTGCGATAAAAACTGAACTTTGATATGGTTCGTCAGTGACAGTAAAACGAAGCGGAAAGAGCGAGAATGCGCAACAAACTTCTTGCCTCAATGCCACGACGGGTGGATACAAAGAAGCAGCGACGATTGCTCCTTAGTGCCTGGTGCGTGATACTGTATGCGGTGATTGCGGTCCTAACGCCTCCTCAAGCCGGGGCTGTAGATCTGTCGCCCATCGGGTTGTCAGGTCAGGTGGCTCAGCAGTCAGGTCCACAGCTTGTTCCTACAGATGTGACGCCATTTACTGTGGCACCCGAACGCAACAGTTTCAATCCCGGCTCTAAATTTCGCCTTTTCCAAATGCTACCTGAGAGGCTGTGGTTTACTGCTACTACGGAAGCATCACAACGTCCTGAGACGAACGTACTTTTCACAGCCAATCATGCCAAGGCTGATTATGTGCTGCGGGCCTTGCCCAATATCACCCTTGGCTACAACGTTTTAAAAAACACTAGCGTCTATACGAACTACTTTGCCCTCAAAGATCTTTTTGCCGCACACCCAATTCTGAGTGTTCCGACCACTCAATCCCTGGCCTGGGGCATCCGGCACAACAAGTCGCTGTCAGAGAGGACAAATCTGCAATTTGACTTTCAGGCACGAGAGTTATGGCAGACAACCAGCCTGCACCAGTTCGACTTTCTTCCTGGTGTGACCTTGACACACAGGCTGGCACGCGGCGACATTGCCTTTGCCAGCGCGTTGTTGCAGATGCGTGGCGCACAGTACTTTGTCGCACCGACAAGAGAGCTGGATCCATTCTATTCAGTGGGCTACATGCGCAGGCGGGGAGCATGGACTTTGAGCGTTAGCGATACTCTGGCTACCAACTATAGGAATCCGCTGTTAGCAGTTCCGCATCAAAGCAACATCAGTATGATCTCCGATATTGAAGTGAATCGTCCGGTCTGCAAGCGCCTTCCGTCTTTGCTGGCATTTGCGCGGGCAGAGCCGATCTGGAACGCGGGAGCACATAACGCACCCGGTTTGAGTGGCTTCGACTTTCGACTCTTTACGGGGATGCGTTTTACCATAAGCAAACCATCTTACTATGCCGCTATGGACAGAATGCGCAGCCAAATTCTGGCCCAGAGTAAAGCAGCAAAACCTGATCCTGATCCTTCTATATCGATCAAGCCCGGCAAGGAGATTGATGCTGGAAGCGCTCCGCTGGACAGGCCGACTTCAGTGACCGATCCTGGTTCGCAGGCGGGAACAACGCAGCGCCAAAACCTTTCTCTGAACACCGACTCGACTGCTCTAAGCTTTGCCGGCTTTGACAGTGCAGCACCCATTGGTAACAAATGAAACCACGAACACAAAGTGCTCACATGATTAGCACGCAACCATCAAAAGGACAATAAATGCCAAAGCGTCATATTCTTGTCGCCATGACCTGTTCTCTTACAGCAACGGTGCCGTGTTTTGCCCATGGCGAGCCGTTGATGTTCTCTGGGGCGCCATTACAGGCGCCGACGCAACACAACTTGGCACCCCATCTCAATAGTGTGCCAGCGACGCCGGCTATTTTACCTGTGCAGCAGAAGACGTGGCCGTCACTGCAACAATCTCCTGCTAAAGCAATCAGCGATCTGTTTCATAAGTTGTTCGACCCGCAAAATGGTAGCGGCGCGATCACAGCTGGTGGCGTTTCTGGTATCAAGCCCGCAGCAGGCAGCACATCTGGCAGCACAGCTAAAGCCCAGAGCGCGTCGTCTGCGGCAAAGTCAAGCGCGGGGCAACCTGAGAATCTGGACCTTTCGTCGACCAGTGCAAGCGTCACTGCAGGAAGTCTCATTCGCTCCGGTTCCGTAACTATCACTATTGGTGGCACGCCACTTAAGGTGACAGCCAACACGCCGATTACACCAGCTGAGCAACTGGCCGTATACCAAGTCGTCTTCAACCGACAGCAATCGATTGTACTTGATTCGCAAGGTAGCGCCATTGGTGGCACTGTCACGCTCAACCAACATCTCAGCCAAAATCTGGGCAATCTTGTCATACCAAAGGGCGTGACTGTGATTGATGTTTCTAAATCGGGGAATCTGGATCTGTCGGGCAACCTAACTGATGACGGCAGTCTTTATGTTGTCGCGAAAAATCCGGGCGGCGACACGCAAGCAAGCATTGAGGCAAATAACATAGTCGTACAATCGCAGGGTCTGATTACAGATGTTGCTCCGGTAGGCATCAACTCAGGCAGCGCAGTGGCTCAAAATGCCAATTTGAGTTTGAGCACGCAAAACAGTATTGTCAATTCAGGCACCATTACCAGCGGTGGATCGCTCAATTTAACCACTGGCTCCGGCTCGATCGCCAATAGCGGATTGATGCGCGCCTCATCCGGCGATATCAATTTTGCCTCCACTAATGCCGCGGCAGACATCAACATCAACGGAAGTGGCGGTACTTTCCAGGCGCAAAATGGAAACATCAACGTACGTGATGCTTCCTACAGCGGTCCCGGCAACATCAACATTTCCGGTGGCAATTTCACTGCTCAAAATATCAATCTCTTTTCCGGCTCGGGTAATGTCAGCACCTTCGCGGACAGCATAAGCGGCTTGCTCAATGTGAATGCCGGGCAAGCGCACACAGTGGTCTCATCAGGAACGCTTCAGCTTGGCAATCTGAACTTGAGCGGTGATCCTACCTTCTATAACACCAATGGCAATATCACTATTGGTGGCAACATCTCCGTCGGGGAGGCATTTTCTGCTGTAGCCAGCGGCAACATTCTCTCTACAGGCAATTACAGCATCACCGCCAATAATGGGGCTGCAGGCGCCGAAATCAACTTGATTGCCGGAGCCAACATCTCCGCTCCCGGCAGCACGCCTGGCTCTACAGTCGGCCCGTTCACATCGCCGCCGCCGGCAGGCATAGGCACACCGGCTGTGAATCCGATTACGATCAACGGTCCAAGCGCCACCGGTGGCGATGTCACATTTTCCGGACATAATATGACGATATCTTCCGCAGCTGTTTCCGGGAACAATGCCGGCGGTGACGTAAACGTGATCGCCTTCAGCAATGCCGCAGGAACTAGTGGTGGGCATGTATTGCTCAGCTCGGGCACCTCAATCAATGCAGGAGGTTCTGGAACTGGCACCAACGGCAATATCAAAATTTTGGCCGGTGCCCAAAGTGGCGTCGCGATCAGCACAGGCTCCCTGAACAGCGCTGGTGGCACAGGTGGTGGCGGTGACATAAACATCCAGACAACCCAACCGACTACTCCCAGCCCCGTCCAGATCAATCCTAACGGCGACCTTGCAGTCGGTAGCAACTTCGCAGCCGGTGCCACTATCAATCCGGCTTCCGTTACCGTTAACGCACCCATTACCAGTGGTGGCAACGTAAACATCACTTCTGCCAATACAGTAGCAGTCAACAGCACCATTAGCGCCACCACCGCGGGCAAGAATATTACCATTCAAAGCCCTACTAATCTTACATTGTCAGGAAACGGTGCGCTTGCCACCACAGCAACCGGCACCACTTCTTTGCTGGCCATGTCTGCGGGTAGCAGCCTCACTCTGGCAAACACTCGGTTGAAAGTAAATGGTGGCGGTGTGGTCGATATACGCACACCGAACCTCATACTAGCCGGTACCAATCCGTCTCTAGCAGCCACCGGAGCCTCGAATATCTTTATTGATGCAGGCAACTCTGCCGCCAACGTCGACCTCAACATTACTGGCCCGAGCGGCCACTCCGGAACCATTGCCACCAATGGCGGCATCATAGATGTCAGCCCGACCGGCACGGGTAATGGCAATTTCAACAGCTCCGGCGCCGGAGCCACAACCATCAACCTAAATGCCAGCGGATCGAACGGTCAGGGACTGGTGGACATTCATGGATTGGGCAACTTTACTATTCCAGCCCCAGTGACGTTGGCCAGCAATAGCCCATTACAAGTCAATATGAACAGCACGCTCGGCAACCAGACCTTCACGCTGAACGGGGTTCTGAAGAGCACGGCAAGCAACGGTACGTTTCCCGATCCACTGGGAGGCACGTTCTCTTATTCTATCTTGCTCCAGAATCTTTTCGCTAACTATACTGTTGCCGGAACCGGCACCATTTTGCAAGCCGGAAGAACCCCCGGAAACACAGTATTCAATGATTTCACCGACGTCGGTTTTGCCAACGGCACCAATCTCCACATTACCAGCGTTCGCCCGGGTAGTTACGTCAACTTCTTCACTCGGCAAATACAGTTGAACGGTCCGGGCGCTACAAGTGCTGCCTTAACCGTGAAAAATGTCAATGCCGTGAATTTCAATACCAATCTTCCCTCTTTTGGACCGGGCGACGTCGCCTTCGTCGGCGGACCGACAGCCACTTCTGCCAACTTCACCATCAGTGGTGCGCCAGTCAACGTGGGCTTCACAGGGGCCCCGCCCGTCAGCATCCCGGAGGCGCAACAGCCGGTAGCCAACATAACCATCGGAAACAACTTCCAACTTACGGCAAATAATCCTATCTCCTTAGTGGCGACCAACGCAGTGCTTGTGCAAGGAACCCTATTGGACACAGGCGGCAACGGCAAGCTGACAGCGCAAAGCCCAACCGGGCAGGCTCTCAGTCTGTCCGGCAATGGAGTCTTGCATGGCCGTCGCATCGTTCTCAATAGCGCCGGTGGTACCGGCGTCAATTTCAGCGGCGGCTTGAGCTTGCTCGGCGGACCGACATTTATTGGCGCTACCAATGGTGCGGTGACGATAGCCTCAGGCAGCACTGTCAATCATTCTGGTCCAGTATTCATCAACTCCCCAGGCGGAATACCTTCAGGATTCAACCCGTCTGGCGGCGTCTTTCAAGTCAACGGTAGCCCGAATCCAAATCGGGCATCGATCTCTATTGTTACGCCTTCACTGGTGGTGCCAGGGACAATAAGCGCAGCCAGAGCCGTTCCCGGCGCTGCATCCGGTTTGCATTCAGCCGCGGTGAGCAGCTTGTCTGTGCCAAGTACCGCTCAGCTCCCGTTGCAGGGTCGGATCTCAACAGAAAAGCCTGCTGTCGTCGGCGAAGCATCATTCTCTGGCGCGGCCTTTACCGATAATAAACTCGGTGAGCTAGCCAGTCAAGGCATTGTCTTTGGTCAAAGCAGCAACAGCAACTCCCTTGATTTGATTAGAGGCAACGTCTTGTTTATGCCTCAAAGTGACATCAGCGTGCGCACCGATGTCGGCACGGCCTACATTCCAAAAGGTGCCGCAGCCTGGATTGTGCACAACGGATCGACAACCGCCGTCTATGACCTTCACGACAATATTCGGTCCGGTCGTGTGCGAGTGGTTGCCGGGAAAAAGGAGTGGTCTTTGTCGCCTGGATCGCAAGCGTCGCTCACTAAAGATCCCACTGCCAGCTTTAATTCACTAAACAGCGACAACGCAATCGCACATCGAAATGTAAGAGAAGGCAAATTGGGAGGCACCAAGATCTTTGTCAGCGATTTTTCAATACCCAATGGACTGGCTAGCATTTCGGTTGTACGCAATCTGCTTCAGTCAAGTGATCGGGGGCAACGGAAGCTAGCCTGGACAATGATTAAAGACGCTGCCATTCTGGCCGACTTAAGTGGCACTGATTTCCAATAGAATAGAGACTTTCATCCACCCAGGAAAGTCAAAATGGAGACAATAATGCGCCAGGTCAGTCCAAAGCTTGCTCCCTGGCTGATTGACGTGCATGCGCAAATCGCGCAGATGAACCGCAACGGTTATAAGCCAACCGCAATCGGCGCCCGGGAGGCGTTGGCTACTACTGTGCGGGCCATGATTACTCAGAGCCCTGACATCGCCTGGGTTAATGACGAACTCATCTACGGGCCGGATTATGCCGTGCCGGTTCGCATCTATCATCCTGCCCCGGTTGAGCGGCGCCCGGTAATCGTTTTTTATCACGGTGGCGGAGGCATGGCAGGAAGCGTCTGGATCTATGATCCAATTTGCAGAAAGCTGGCGGCTGCCACCGGTCACATCGTAGTATCAGTGGAATACCGTCTGGCACCAGAGAACCCGTATCCCGCCGGCATTATTGACGCCCACACGGCTGCTCGTGGAGTTTGGCAGGCGCTGGATGCCAGATCTCTGCCTTACGCAAAATCTCTTTCGCTGGCCGGTGACTCCGCCGGTGGTGCCCTGGCAAGCACAGTGAGCGCGCGAGCGCAGTTCGACCCTGCTTTCAACATCGCCAATCAGATCCTTATATATCCGTGCCTCGACTATACGCTGAGGCAGCCGTCGGTTGTCGAAAATGGCGAGAACTACTTTCTCACTTTAGAACGGTGTGGCTGGTATTTCGATAACTACTTTCAGCATGGCGAAGACCGCTATCTGGCCTCACCACTATTCCAGGAATTCACCAATGCCCTGCCCCGCTCTCTGATCGTCTCTGCCGGTTTCGACCCCTTACGCGATGAGGCGCTAGAATACGTGTCCCGGCTGAAAGAGACGGGTGTGCCGCATCAGCATGTTCACCTTGATGATATGGTGCATGCTTTTCTGTTTATGGAATCTCTGGTCAAGGAAGAGTGCGATTCGCTCTACAGCACGATCGCAGACTTTCTCAATAGTCCATCATGAAGTCGAACTTCCATGATCAAGACCAACCTCAAGACCAACCTCACCTGATCCGAAAGAAGCTAAGGGTTCCATATGGCTGAGACCAATTTACCTGTGAAGGAAAAAGTATCAGGAAAGAACTACGATGCCGTAGTAATCGGCTCTGGTCCCAATGGATTGGCGGCAGCAATACATCTGGCCAAGAATGGCATGCGCACTCTTCTTGTGGAAGGAAATGCCACCATTGGAGGTGCCTGCAGGTCGGCTGAGCTAACGCAGCCCGGATTCATTCATGACATTTGTTCATCTGTGCATCCGCTCGGAGTGGGCTCACCATTTTTCAGGACGCTACCGTTGGACGCGCATGGGTTGACCTGGGTCCATCCTGATGCTCCTTACGCTCATCCGTTTGATGACGGCAAAGTTATATTGGTGCATCGATCTATAGAAGCCACTGCCGCGCAGTTAGAAAGCGACGGGCCGCGATATGTCAGCCTGATGGAATCTCTAAACGGCGATTGGAATGAGGTGTGTGATGTTCTCTTGCATCCGTGGAAGTTGTGCCGGCATCCTGTTATTTTAGCCAGTTTTGGCATGAAGGCAATGATGTCTGTCGATCTCTTTGCTCGCACAATGTTTGAGGAAAAATATGCTCAATCGACATTTGCCGGAGTTGCCGCTCATTCATCTCTGCCTTTAACAGCCCTTGCTTCGGCATCGATCGGTATTGCCCTTAACGTTGCTGCGCACACGGTCGGCTGGCCTTCGCCGAAAGGTGGTGCCCAGAAATTGTCTGATGCTCTCGCCGCTTATTTTTGCTCGATAGGTGGTGAGATTGTCACTGATTGTTTCGTCCACTCGCTTGACGAGCTGCCACCGGCAAAGTTGATTCTATGTGACGTCACTCCGGCTCAATTCATAAAAATAGCGGGCAGTCGTTTAAGCACAAGTTATCGAAATCAGTTGGGAAGATACAAATATGGTCCCGGCAGCTTCAAACTAGACTGGGCCTTGAGCGGCCCTATTCCGTGGAATTCGGCTGAATGCTATCAGGCTGCGACCGTACATATCGGATCGACTATCGATGAAATAGAAGAGTCAGAGCGAACCGTCAATGCCGGAAGACATCCCGTCAAACCCTATGTACTCTTAGTGCAAAACTCGTTATTCGATCCCACACGGGCTCCTTCTGGAATGCATACAGCCTGGGCATACTGTCATGTTCCGAACGGATCAGGGTTTGATATGACCGAGAGAATCGAGGATCAAATCGAACGATTTGCCGCTGGTTTTCGCAAACGCATAATTGCCCGCCGGGCTGCAAGCCCTTCGCAATTGGAAGCATACAACCCCAACTGTGTGGGTGGCGATATCAATGGCGGTTCACTTCATTTTGGGCAATTATTTACCAGACCATCGATACAATTGATTCCTTATTCGACACCGCTTCCTGGCGTCTATCTCTGTTCGTCATCAACTCCACCAGGCAGTGGTGTACATGGGATGTGCGGTTATTATGCCGCCTTAGCCGCTCTCCATAGCCATCGATCACGTTAGTGATACTGTCCGCTTCTCAGTTAGCCAGATGCTTCCACAAAAATGCGTAGGCAAGCGCTTCCATGTAGGCAGATTGCTTCTTGTTGGATGCCGCACTGTGACCGCCTTCGATGTTCTCGTAGTACAGCACCTGGTGCCCTTGCTCCTTTAATCGTGCCACCATCTTTCGCGCATGTCCTGGGTGCACGCGGTCATCTCGTGTGGAGGTGGTGATAAGAATCGGAGGATATTTTTTGTCTTTGGCAATATTCTGATAGGGAGAATATTTGGATATGTATGCCCACTGTTCGGGTTTGTCCGGATCGCCGTATTCGTCCATCCATGAGGCTCCCGCCAGGAGATGGTTGTAGCGCCGCATGTCCAGAAGAGGTGAACCGCAATGAATGGCAGCAAACAAATCTGGGCGTTGCGTAAGCATGACGCCCATGAGCAAACCGCCGTTGGATCGTCCTTGTATGCCGAGATGGGCTGGCGAAGTCACTTTCCGCGCAATCAGATCTTCGGCGACGGCGATGAAATCATCGTACGCTCGCTGGCGATTTTCTTTGCGAGCTGCTTCGTGCCACCGCGGGCCAAACTCTCCGCCACCACGTATATTGGCCAGAACGTAGACGCCGCCTTTTTCCATCCAGCTTGCTCCGGCAAGAGACTTATAACCGGGCAGATTCGCCACTTCAAAGCCGCCATAACCGACTTGCAATGTTGGATTGGTGCCGTCCAACTTCAAGTCTTTTCGACTCACCTGAAAATATGGAATGCGCGTGCCGTCTTTTGAGGTGGCTTCAAATTGCTCGATGTGCAGTCCATCTGTTTTGAAGAATTCCGGCAAGCTCTTGAGCTTTTCGCGTCCTTGCTTTCCGGCTGTACCCAGATATAAGGTAGTCGGCGTGAGAAAATCGCTAACCGTCATGAAGTAATCATCTGATTCGTCATGATCGATTCCCCAAACGCTTACATCTCCAAAATCGGTCGCTTCCAGCTTCTGCCTCGACCAATCATGACCCTGCCGCTTCAGCATATATGGGCGCGTACGGACATTGTCCATCTCAGTGAGGAGAAGATAGTTTTTTGTTTGCCCCATGGTTCCGAAAGACTTGCGCTCGGTTGGCTCGAACAACACTTCCAGATCCCGCTTGCCTTTCATGTATGATTCAAAATTTTCCAACAGGAAAGATCCTGAGCGATAAGATTTCTCCCCCACCTTCCAATCTGAGCGCAAGCGGATACCGGCATTGGCAGCCAGCGTACTGAAGGTGGCGTCATCTTGTTTGTCTACTTTCACCAACTGGTCGCCGCGGCGCACGAAGAGTTCGTCTGAGAAGAACGTAGGAGACCGCTCGACAAAATCGTAGACGATGCCATGATCGTGATCGACGCTGCCACTGACGCTAACGTCTGTCGGCTTGCCCTCGATAATCGTGCGTGCATCCGTCAGCGGCGTACCCCTTTGCCATTGCTTGATGATGCGGGGATAACCTGAAGTCGTTAATGAGCCCGGACCAAAGTCGGTCCCCACATAAACTGAATTGCGATCGCGCCACGATATATGGTGCTTTCCTTCAGGCAACGTGAAGCCATCTTTGACAAATTCCTTCTTTGTCAAGTCGAATTCCCTGACCACATCTGCATCTTTGCCCCCGCGGGAGAGGCTGATCAGGCAAAGGTCGTAGTCAGGTTTGATGATCTCACTGGAATGATAAACCCAGTTCTCTTTCTCATCGGCTGACAGCTTGTCGATATCCAGAACGAGTTCCCAGTCGGGGTGTTCCTTCTTATACTCGGCAAGAGATGTTCGTCGCCAGATGCCCCTGACATGATCGTCATCACGCCAGAAATTGTAGTAATACTTGCCTGCTTTCGATACATAAGGAATCTCTTGTTTCGATTCCAAAATGGTGAGTAATCTCGCCCGAATCGGCTCGAAATTCGGCAAGGCTTCCAGCTCTTTTGTGGAGATGGCATTTTCCTTGCGCACCCAATCAAGGGCTTTTTCGTCTTCGACATTTTCCAGCCAAATATAAGGATCGTTCACAGCGTCCGCCTCCTGCGCGGATAAAGCAGGCAATGAGAAAAGGTGGAAAGGGAAGAGGAAGAGAGAAAGGCTGAGAATGCCACTGGCAGCCAGGGCGGTAATTTCTTTTCGCATACATTCCGGTTCGTCTAGGGAACCTGAGTATACCGCGTCAGCTAACGCGCAGCCAAATCCCGTGCCGGCACTAATCCCATGGCAGCACTACCAAATGTCTTCATTGTGTCGAAGGAAGAAAGTGACCAGTGCCACCAACACAACGATAATGCCGCCGATGAACATCATCGAACCTGCCAGATGGCTGATAACACGCTCGTCACCGTTTTCGCCAGCAAGCACCTGCGAGAGTACAAGCATCAGCAAACCGACGCCCAGGCAGGCAAATGGCATCCACTTCTTAAAGTGATCTGGTTTGTGTGAGTCCATGAAGGTCCGCTCGCTCAACTAGTCTATTCAATGTATGAACCGAATTGGACCTTCTGTCAAATGAAAATGCAAAATCGTGGGTGGCGTGGGCTGATCGATGATCCGGGTTTTCCCGGTGGTGAATTGGTCAGTGCGGCCAGAAGATGGTAGCCAGTTAACCATGCGAACAATCCTTTCATTCTGCTGAGGGCGCTTACCAATGACGAAGAGTTTAAATCACAAGTTTGTCTTTCCACTCTTGAACGCTGTTTATTTCTCGGCAACGACCGCTGCTGTCGGTTGGATGGCATGGACTTATTTTGGACCGACGTGGACACTGGTTCCAGTTTTGGCACTGGGAAGTTTCTTCGCTGTGGCTGCCTGTGTCGCACTGCTGAACGTTCGCACCGCCAATCGCCTTCTGGTGGGTAGCTCAGCTTTTACTCTCAATCGATTGACGCAGCGCCTCATCCGTTTAGCAACACTACTGCTGCCAATTCCTGTTTTGGCATATTGCGCATCGTTTGCATTTCTTTCAAATAGTGGGAATTCCGACTATCAGAGCCAGTTTGCCAATGCTCGTCTTGATTTCGTTTCCTTTGAATACAGTTTATTTGGAAAATCTGCGCTTTCTGGAAATCAACCGTCTCAAGCCACTGCTACTGCAGATATTGATTTTGGACCGTTCATGGCGGACCTGCAGAAAAAAATCAAACGAAATTGGACTGCTCCGATTGTGTTTAATCGGTCCATCCGAGCGCAAGCGACCTTTAAAGTGCATTCAGATGGGCGAATGTCAGATCTGGCGTTGACTAAGCCATCAGGATCGGACGACTTTGACGCGACTTGCCTGAGAGCAATTCCACAGAAATTCCAGGCACTTCCTGCTGGTGCAAGCGAAAACGTGGACATTCAGTTCACTTTTGACTATAACGTTTTTGACCAGAATCAAGCTACAGAAACTAGCAGCACAGAAACGCTTCCCAGTGGTGGCACTCCGGCACAGCTGTAAGCTGCATTGCAACTTTAAAACGGCTCCATTTCTTTCGTCATATCTTTTACGAATGCTTTAACATCGGAGCGATCCTTGTAAACATCCAGTTTTGAAAATCCGCCAAACCTGAAACACAACCGTAGCTAGTCCACGAAGGGTAGCTCGTGCTCTTCTCGGGTCGGCGCCGCTACAAGGGAGGATAACTGAGTAAGGGTTCACCGCCACTGATGTCTGCCTTGTGATAAAAATCTGGTGCCAGGTTGATTGTGAAGTATTCCTCCTCTTCTGGAAAGTCCTGTTCGTCCCATTCGTCGAAAAGATAAGGATCCATTACTTTTAGCGGTTCAACCCAGAGCGGGTCCATTTCAATCATTGGCAAATCCACGCCAAGTGACGGCGGCGCATTTTCAGATCGATAATCCCACGCTAGTTTTACGCCGCCAACAACTTTCCAGAATGCTTCGAGCGATACTGGCACTTTGGAGCCAGTGCGCTGGAATCCGGCCATGGTGCCCTCGAACTCCACTCTTGCACATACGCTGCTGGAATCATATGTCGATCTCCACCGATTCATTGATTGTCAGTTTCCACTTGTTATCCTTATCCGCAAGATCAGCCGTTCCTTCAAGCAGCGGCTTAACGGACGGGTCCAAAGGTTTCATTGATTTTGCCTTGCTTGCAAATGGTGCCAGCGGCTTCGACTGACGCTCCTGCCCGAAGTGATCAAGCAAATGTCCCAAGCGCCGGACAGCTGAATTTTCATAGAATGCTGCCGCTTTACCGAGTTTACGCGGATCTGCCTTGCTACCTATGTCATGGACAATTTGTGCAAGGCCATTAATGCCACCAGCTTTATGGAAGTAGCGGGCGCTGTCCAAGAGGATCAGCTCTACGCCAGCTACTCTGGCGAACCCGGTTTCGCTTTTTAGCAGCTGCAACCACTCCGGCCGGTTGGTCTCACCGAAAGTTACGGGTGTCTGGTAGATGAACTGTATCCTGTGCCGACCAATGTCGAATCCCCTTAGTTGCTTCGGAACTACTACTTGAAAAACCATAGCCGCCTGATGCGATGCGCCATGGAAGGCAGCAGCCCTTAGAAGCGAAACTCGATAGTCCAGTTTTAAATACTTCATCAGCGGGTCAATCCAACGCACCGGATCTGGTGCTCCCGCATTGCGATCTTCCGGACGCAGGATCAAATAAAATCCGCGCCAGGGACTTACCAATCTATGTTTCTTGATCGACCTGGTGGCTGCGGCAGTAAACGCCTCCGCTGTAACCCCAAGCGCTTTCAGTGCCTCTTCCCTGGAGAAATAGGACCGGCCACGGCTGAGCTGCTCATCAAGATAATGGTCAAGGGTACTCATGCCCCAATTATATGCGAAAACCGACACAAAACAAAGGAGTTTGCATATAATTGGGGAAGCCCTGAATCCTGGTGAACCCAGATGAACTTGGCAACAAGATCCGCGCCGCGGACATACGCAGGACATATTCCGTTAATCGAACACATATACGCCAATCCATTCATGCATACGGTAGCAAGCAGCCCGCATTACGTGGAGGACTGACTAAAGAGTAATGAGATACTGAGCCCATCTCGCAAGGGGCAGCCAGACAGTAGCTTAGACACCATCGCGATGCAAATCGGATGGTGTTTTTGTTTGACCCCCAACATTTTTGCACACGCCAAAATTCCTCTGTGTGTTCCCCGATTTCGCACGAATCGTTGCAGCACCTGAACACGGGATTGTGAGCGACTTCTCATGAAGCAAGCTGTGCGCTTCGTTGAGAACTTGGGCACATAAATCAAGTGCGTGAAGTTTTGGCGTGAAGTTTTGGCGTGAGGTTTTGGCTATGGATTTCAAAGAAGTAGCACTAGAAGACGTGCGCTTAAAGCAGCACTGTGACTCGTGTTCGAAGCAGTTGGAAGAATGCACTTGCAGCATCGTTGAAAACAATTGTGCGGGCGAGAACAACGTAAGTGCCGGTGCGACCACCGCCAGTGCAGGCGAAAACGCTACCGCAAGTGCCGGTGCGAACACCACCGCAAGTGCCAGCGAACCTGGTGCCTTTAGCGCACCTGATGCCACCAGCGCACCTGATGCCACCAGCGCACCAGGGCGCGCACCAGCACCCAGCAGCACGCATAGCACCCATGGTCCGTATAGGCTCGGTGAAATGATCGGCGAAGGTGGCAGTGGCCGTGTCTTTAAGAGCATGCACCAGCTACTAGGCAAGACTTTTGCGGTAAAAGTACTGCGCAAAGAAGTGCTCAGCAACAAAAGTATTCTGAAGAGATTCGATCAAGAGGTCAATGCATCGAGCCAGTTGACTCATCATGGTCTGTGCCAGATCTTCGACCACGGACTGACAAACGATGGTGCACCATATCTGGTGATGGAGCATCTGGAAGGCGAAGACCTCAGACATACGATCGACAGAGAAGGTCCTCTTGATCCGCAGCGGGTCGTCGACTTGTTTGTGCAGGTTTGTGACGCTGTGGCGCACGCGCACTACAAAGGAGTGATCCATCGAGATTTGAAACCCAGCAATATCATTGTGCAAGAAAAAAATGGTCTGGAAACAGCAAAAATTGTCGATTTCGGCGTCGCCAAACTTCTGCTTTCTGAGAGCAATGACGGGATGGTGACACAGACAGGGGAAATCTTCGGTAGCCCGCTCTACATGAGCCCGGAGCAGTGTATCGGTAAATCGATCGATGCCCGCTCTGATCTATATTCGCTGGGCTGCTGCATGTACGAATGCCTGACCGGGAAGCCACCTTACCAGGGTGATAATCCGGTGCAGACGATCTTGAAACAGATAAATGATCCGGCAGAGCCTTTCCATAGCTCACTGGGTGTCCCTTCCGGCTTGCAAAAAATTGTCATGACAGCTTTGCAGAAAAATCCGGATAAGCGCTATCAATCGGCGCAGGACATGTACAGTGATCTGCTCCTTGTGCGAGAGAACAAACCGCCTAGAGGTCCTAGAGGCGCGTTGAAAGCCAACTGTGTCGACACACTGAAGAAGTGCAGGAAACCAGCCATGGTCGCGATTGTCGCACTTGCCTGTCTGTCGATCCCGGTGAGCATATTGCTGAATGACTCGTCGTTCAAGAAAAAGCTCGATGACTCCTGGTGCCAGGTCAAGTACAACTGGACAGTAGAGCCGTGGTCCGCAACCCTGAAAGAGGCTAAGATAGATGCTTCATATTGGCATGACGATTGGGCCGATCCGCTTTTCCAAAAAGCATTGCAGCAGGCGAAGTCGGCACGAAGACCGCTGCTAGCCAGGCATAACGTCTTGATTACATACGGTGATTTCCTGATCGATGCCGCGGAGAAGGGCAAAGATACCTGGGCCCAGGCAAGGAAAGCTTTTGCTGAAACGGCAGTGCTGGCAGGCAGCAATAATTTCTCAGCAATGGCACATTCGTTCGAGCGGCTTGGCTTAATAGACTCTCACATGAAGGATTACGCAAAAGCTGAGCAAGACTATGCTCTCGCACTCGAGAATTACGACAAAGAATGGAAAGGCTGGAACTTGCGCACCAGCGACCACAGCATACAAGCCATGGTCGGTACTGTGCTGGTAGATCAAGGCAATAACTTTATTAAGGAACGAAAGATTGAACAGGCCCGCGCTGATTTTGTACGCGCCTCAGAGATAATGACGGCTCCTGAGGATCAGGTATATGTAGCCGCAGCGTTAAAAGGGATCGCTCAAACCTATGAAATGGTCGGTCACTACGATGAATCAGATAAGGCTTACACCCGCGCCCAACAGCTGCTCTTGAAGCTGCCACACTCATTCGCTCGAGCAGATTTGATAAGCATCTTGAATGAGAGAATACTTGTGCTACAAAAACTGGGCGATAACGTGCGCGCAGCCGAACTGGAAAAGCAATTGGATGCGGCCAAAATCGCCAACAACACGATCTAGCATAATCGCATTATGTTTCAGTAGCTCCGCTTTCCGTTCTTGGTCGACAGCTGGTCATCTGAAGCTGCTTTGCTAACTTCTGCGCCTCGCAGCTTTCCTTCCAAAGCCAACAGAATAAAACTCCAAAGAGAGCACCGCACATTGAATACTATTCAGAAAGGATTCAAGCAAGTGTTCCGCTGGGCACCACCTACGGTATCAATGAATTGCTGCAATCAAGCCGATTCAAGATGGCGCCCTGCAGGAACGCTACATACATATATCCGTGAGTCATTTATCTGCGTGGGACATTTATCGCAATAAAAAAGGGACAAATAAGCGCGATCGGGCATTCTATTACAGGAGGAACAAATGACAATCGAACAAGTTGATCGATCAGACCTCTTGAAAGACTCTCTTCTGGGACGACGCCTGACTTCAGGTCCTGGCGGCATGCGTACTATTTCCTCCACCCTCTGCTTCCTCCTGATCTGGGAGCGTTTTCCGGAATTGGGAGGCATGGAGTGCCTTCCCCGGCGGGAAGCAGTTTCCGGTTCCACCGTTCCTTTAGCCCTGTGGTCCGGGGGCTTGAGTGCGAAAACCATCCAGCGCTTGCATGTAGGCACGCGCTACCTGGATCACCTGCCGTATACGCGCAAACTGTACGATGTCGTCACCCATCACTGGTGGCAGCTGCGCCGCTTCAAAGGCATGCGTCCATCGCGCGGGCTGATCAACCCGGCTAAGTTTGCAGCCCACCTCGAAGGACTGATGGACAAAGATCCTCAGACCGGCGCTGCGCTCTGGCCTTCAGGTTTCAGCTGCGTGGCTACCTGTGAAGACGACGCAACTCAGCAGGAATATCAGGTGATTTTTACGCCGCATGGCATCTATCTTAGAAGCGAAGACGGCAAGCTGGAAAAGGTTTCCAATCAACCGCCTCCCATCGGTCAGGCGGTCGTCGCCTCCTGCGCCATACCGTTGGGCTTCGAGCCGGTGCAATTCACCCTGCCGGATGGGCGAACAATTTACTGCTTCGACGGAAGCATGACCAGGGAGGGGGCGATTCCGATGGCTGCATTCACCGCTGTCTCTGGTGACAATCAGCACCAGCACATCATTCTGGATGTGGGGGAAGAGCAGGGATGGAAAGGGTATTTAGACACTTCTGTGTACAGAGTGCTCTGTGGCGACAAATGTATTCCCGACCGGGCTAAGGTTGCTGAGTTCCTGGAGACGGCCAACGCCAACGAGCGTGAGAATATCTATGTGCACGTGAATGTGACAGGCATTGGGGTCGTCGATTTCAACGCCGGGGCCGACCAAAAATGGGTTGCTACGGCCGGATGCGTAGCGCCGATTGCGGAAGCACTTGGTCTACTCAATAAAGAGTCGCTGGCAATGGTTCGGGATATGGTCACTAAGCTCAAACCGATCTTGGCGAACACGCAGTCGACAGCCGAGGGCGAATTGGCTCAGCGGATCGAAGCGGTCTTTGTAGAGTACGGGCTCTATTGACGGCTTTGTGAATCCCGAAAGTGGAAGCGTATGAAAGTAAATCGAATCAAAGATGTACATGGTATTCTCGTGTGTGCTTCCGAGGAGAAATTATGAATCGCCTGAGCGCACCCCTGCTTATTCTGATTGTGTTTCTGATGTGGTCATGTCGCCCTGCTTGTGCAGACAATCGGGAAGATCTAAGGGCTCAGATTCGGAAAATGAATGAAGGACTGATGAGCAGCGCTAGTTCAGACATGGTCATTGACAAGCTGATGATATTTCGATTTTCGCCGGAGTTCTGGGAAGCAATGCACAACAATCACGACGCTCCAGTCCACATAAACATTCTTGCCGGCAGTCTAAAACACTTGGCAAATAATATGGGACTGGGTGATGTTACTGACCTTGAATCAAGAAGCGTCAATAATCCCAACAATCCGCAAATTGCGGAAATGATCGACAACTGGAAACAAAAGATCAGTTTGACTATCAACGCAAACTTCATTCCCAACGCATCATCGGAGAAGGGAACGATCGACAATCTACCCTATCTGGGCTCGATCTTCGGCAACAGCCTGTTCAAGCCGCGGGAGCTAAGAATGACGGTGACCTTTGATCCGAAGGCAACCAAGACGACCGTGACAGTCAGCAAAGACGCCACTCATTACGACGTGATAAGCCCTGCCTCCTATCAGGTCGACCAGGCGTTGATGGATCACACTTTCTTGCAGCCATTCGTCAAATGAAAGCATGATGGCGGCAATTAGATGACTAGTGATACCTGAAGCGCACAATTGTCTTTTCCATCAGACACTCCTATCCGGTTTAGGGAAAACCGTTGCCCTAATGCAGTGGCGCTAAAAGTACGTCACTTTCCTTCGAGGATTTGGACCGGGGCGCGAAACTGACCTTCTTCGCCAATGTTTTTAAAATAGGTAGATCTTTAGCAGGACAAGTACCTTCTGCAACCGTCAACCTATCCAGGTGCATAGGCTTAAGCTCTTTCAATTTACTCAACGTAATGCTGGAGCGATCGAAATCTAGATAAGTCAAATGCTTCAAGTTCAGCAGACACTTGATGCCCGCTTCGTCTACTGTTGGATTGCATCCAATTCGCAATTCCGTAAGGTTTGAGCATCTGCTCAAATACTTGATACCGGCGTCTCCTAACTTGTTACCGCGAAGATCGACAGATGATAGCCTCGGGCAGTCCGACAAATATTTCAGATTCTCTTCCTTGATGGTGTCATTGGCACAATCCAGATACTGCAGATTCTTGTACTGCGAAAAAGTCTTGAAACAATCGCCATGAACACGCGTGAGCACGCAACGAATGCACTCTATGTCGTGTTGCCCTTTGAGTTGAGAGATACCTGCGTCTGACACATCTGAACGATTGAGGATAAGAAACTTCAAATTCTTGAAATGATCTGCATGTTGCAGAGCAGCATCACACCAGCCACCCTCGCTATCGTCCATCGCTATAAAATTGATAATCAAGCCATCCACACCGACGGCAGAGCATGAGTCAAGCAGCTTGGGATGCGCAATTGCCTGCGGGCCCAATTCAAAAAACAACAACTTTCCTGTAGGAACACTGATTTTCACAGTACCCACGGCCGGTCCGATATGCTGTGGGTCACCAAGACTCGGTCCATCGTATGGTATCAAACTCAGTGCGCCGAGACTGGCCGACCCGGGGAAGATTAAAGTGCGTTCTTCTAGCGATTGCTTTTTTGCTCCTTGCGCGACTGTAGGATTTGCCGCGAGCGATCCAGTCGCGAAAATATAGATGATTGCATTGAGGACCAGCAAGCAGAAGAAATGATTGAGCAATTGCTTTGCTAATTGCGCAGTTTTGCCGCCACGGCGTATTGACTGGAGGTAACTTCTGGCGTCTGCATCATCGAGGACTGCTGCTTGCGAAGCTAGTAGTTCGTGGAGGAGTTCGAGAATAGAAGACAATTCCTTTGATGTTTGGGCTGGGTCTCCACGCAGCGACAGTTCGATGATTCGCACAACAGCGGCTGCATGGAGTTCGCTGACGCGGGCGATTTCATGCAGCGATTTGGCCAGGCGTTTCGGCTTGCTTCGTTGAGAATGCAGGTATGCTGAAATTTCGCAGGCGATTTTCGGCAGATCTAAGCGGCGTTCATCAATAGCAATTATTACTGCGTCTCGGGCAAGTCCACAACACTCGGGGTCCGGGCTTATCAAACCGATCGAAAGAAGGGTCAAAGCCTTCTTCTCTAGCGGAGCGCCAGAGTTGGTAAGGAGTTCAAAATAGACCTTGATTATGCGATAGTCAGACGACAAGTAATCCAAAAGTGGTGCCGCGCGTCTAATTCCAGCAGCAAAGAATGATTCTCGCAGGGTTGGACAGGCGATTGCGATCCAGCGCAGGAGCGCAATATCTGAGCACTCTTCGAAGATCGTGCCTTTTATAAATTCAAACCCAGGTGGCTCCCTGAAATAACACGCCAGCATACCCAAAGAACTACCTTTCTTGATCAAGGCTGCGTCTACGCCGGTCAAATATTTTAGTGAATTTCTTACCTCCTGTTTCTTCAACAGGGGCGATATGTCCAGAGCTTCCAACCCGGAACTTGGAATGCGCAGCAATGCCAGAATCAAATCATACTGATCTGGTATCGACTTTGCTTCCAGCCAGGCTTTCTCTCGTTCCAAGAATCGCGCCGGGTCAATCCAGCCACCGAGATTGGTCGCAGTGCTGAGCAACGGCAAGAACGTTTTACATTTCAGGCGCTCAAGGATGTGGAACATTCGCAGCGCCATCATGCGCAGAGCAGGATGCAGGCTTGCTGTTCTCAGTGGCTCGGGCTCCAGATTCAGCGAAAGGTCCAGCCAGTGACGCAAAAAATCGGCAAACAACAACTGCAAAGACTGCGAACTGAAGAACTGCTGTGTCGACCAAGCTGACGATACCAGGAGCTTGGATGCTCTCTTCTTGAGCGGTGCGGACAGCGCTTTGAACGAGTCATCTGCCGTTACGCGAAGGCGGGCTATGGCGTCAAGCACTCGTTCTATCTCGTCGGCGTCATCTGGATGTTCAAGGCAATATCCGGCTTTCGAAATAATCAGCTCCACCGATTCCAGAGGCTCCACTGGCGGTGCGCACGAAAGCGGCCAACCGCATGCGTGTGCTGCTTCCATCAAGTAAACAGCGGAAGTTCGCGGCTTCGGCGACGGCTCCTTCGGTGACTGCTTCGGCTGCTTCGGCGACTTTAGCGATGCTTCAGACCAACTCTGCATGCGCTGGCGCACGCTCGCAGCTACTGTCTCCATGTGACCGATGACCTTTCTATTCAGCTCATCATTGGCTGGATTGCCCCAGTTCTCCAATAGGTACAGCACCTTGTTATGGACATCAGGTGACTCGTGTTGCAGTGCATCGACAACCATTAAACAAGCTTTGCCTGCAAACTCCTCATGTCGGCGCACTGCTCGTTCCAGCATTCCGATTGCAGCAACTACCGCGCTTTTTGTGCTCGATACCAGCACTGGTGTCAAGTGTTTGAGCAAGATCTCCTCTTCAAGAGGATGATACTTATCAATTTGCTCAAGAGCCTTGATCGCAAATGATACCGTCGGCGATGCCAGGCTGCCCAGCAATCGCGCATAACGCTCGGTCATGATCGCTCTTTCTTCTAGCGAAGGCTGAAGCTCTTCATGAAATCGAGAGAACCAGCCTGATTTGAATTGATTGAAACCTCGACTCAGAGCATCCAGACTGGCTTCCAGCAATCTTTGTCTTGGCAAGTGTCCCTGATTGGAAAGAGTGAGAAGCGTCGACGACCAGGGCTTGTTCATTGAATATTTGTCTATCGCCGCCAGGCTGTTTTCCTGATCTCCTTCTATGTCAAAGATGCGCCAAATGTCTTCTTCAAGGATGTCGGGATTAGACATGAGCCAGTCGGGCAATGACATGCCACCACGGGATATATTGACAAACCTACTCCCAGAAGCGATCAGACCGATGATGTACTGCTCACTCTTTGGCTTCAGGCACAATTCTCGTCTCATCAGCTCTCGCACCAAGGCAAAGCGAAAGACATTGCCTTGCATGAGAACATCGCCAAAGCTTTCGAGCGAACCTGGTTTCAGCCTGGCCAGCCAATCGAGATCAGCATCGTCTTCAGGAACCACGCCCCAGTTTAGTTTAGATAACTGCTCCGAATCTGCTGTTGCCATCACCGCTAGTGCGCTGGTTTCCGCGACCGGCGTTCCATAATGATATTCCCAGCCAAAAACTCCAGGACTCAATTCCTTTATCTCGCCTTTGGAGGCATTCTTGTACCAGCGAATTGCAGCTGTTGAGAACCTCTCTCGCTCACCGCCTGTGGTGTGGGAAAGGAATGTGCGAAGTGCCTCTTTGTCTGCCTTCGATAGGATCTCTTCAAATCCTTCAATCGTACGATCAGGTCTCTGGTTATCGTTTTCGGTGGCGGATCTACTCTTCATCATCGCCCCTTACAGTGATTTGAGTGGCAAGAATGTGTTTGCACGGCCCGCGAAGCCCCTGATATTTCATATGCCATTGACAGGTGCACTGTTGCTCGGAGGCGCCCAGGCGGACGCGATGCTTTACCTCGCTGCCTTGAACTTCGGCTTCAATTATAGGGCTGGTCACAGGGCCTGGTGCCGGGCTTAATGCAGGGCCTGCATTAGTTAGAATCTTCACTTGACCATTTGCCACAAGTTTTCGTGCACCTTTCAACCGTGGATGCAAATCCTCGACAAGTTCCATATCAAAGGGAAGTTCTCGGTGGAAATAAGCGCCGGCTCCCAGATCGTAACCAACTAGTCCACGAGAGCCAAGCAATCCAAGAAGCTGCCTCACAGTTGTTTGCGTAAGTTCGCATTGTCTTGCAATCTCATCAATGCTGATCACTGATTGCCATTTCAAAGAAGCTCTGACTTTAGCAATTTGATCTGGTTCTACGTTTGCCAGTTCTGACAATGCTTGACCTTCTCCGGAAAACCCTCGTGATGATTCGGCTGTGATCGTGAGATTATAAGTTATTGCACCGCACCGCAACTGCCACTCTGAAGACTGCCCATGCGAGTGCAGCATGCTCGCTTCCGGCGCTTCGACGACCGAGGAAGCAAACGGAAAGCGGTATGAATATTCGATTGACGACATGCTATAAAAATAGCATCTTGGAGCAAACAAACCAAGTTGCGACGACTCTCCGACGGGAACAAAACCGGCGATGTCCAGTCAATGCCAGGAAGCTTAAGTCACAATTTGTGGCGAAGATCAGCCAGCTCTTTCTGGTTTTCTGTACCTCTGAGAGTGCTAACTCCCGTTACCGCGCACTAGCTTAAGTGCGAGCATCTAAGCTGCAATACGGGAACTAATTTCTACAACCATCCGATCTTCAATGGTAGGCGAGTTTTCTCCCGTCGGAGGAATTCAACACTTACCTCAATGAGGATCAATACATGGGAGCTGATGCAGTGGGTTTCGAGTTCTGCTCGACAAAGCAGATACAGCCTGGACCAAAGCAGATACCGCCTGGCTCACTAGAGCCGCGCTTGATTCATGAGGGTTTTGCCAGCACCTTCACTACCGTTCTTGGTCATGAAGTACACGCACTTGTGAGCGCAAGCGAAGGGCTGAAGCCAAAGCAGTCTGACAACCAAGAAGTTCCAAGGCAGATCGTCATGATTCACGGAGCGCTCGCATCTCGCCGTTATCTTCTGCCAACCGCCAAGCTGCTGGCGAAATCTGTTCAGGTATTTGTGCCTGAGATGCCTGGTCACGGAGCCAGTTCTAAACCTCGACATGCGCTGTCAGTCGAGGAGCAGGCTGAAGTGCTCTTTGAGTGGTTTCGACTGAATGGACTGACCCGAACCCACATGTTTGCTAATTCGTATGGGTGTCAGGTGGCCGCGCAACTGACGGCAAATCATCCAGAGATCGTTCGACGCCTGATACTGACCGGACCGACTATCGACCCGGCGGCGAGGAGTTTTCCACAACAGGCATATCGGTTATACATCGACGGGTTCGCTGAGCCGTCCGGCGGTCGAGCACAGCTATTCGCCGATTTGTCTGATATGGGTGTTGTGATTGCATTCGAGACAGTCCAACGGATGATTGACGACGACATAAGACCAAAGCTTGCTAAGATCAACTGCCGAGCGCTTGTGTTGCGAGGAGGCAAAGATCCGATTGCTCCGCAGCTGTGGACTGAAGAAGTAGCACGCCGCATATCAAATGCTCGGTTTTGTGTCATCCCTGACGCGCCCCATTGCGTCAACTATGCTACACCATCCCAGTTAACAGCCATCGTTATGGAATTTCTAGACGAGCCTTAGACAGCAGGCAGGAACAAAACCGATGATGGACGCGATGCTCTTCGAAATAAGTGGACAGCCACTGAATATGGTGCGCAGAGATGAGCCGGCACCGGGACCAGGACAATTGCTGCTGCAAATAAGTGCCTGCGGGGTCTGCCGGACCGATCTTCATATCATCGATGTTGAGCTTTCTAAACCAAAATTACCGCTGATCATCGGGCACGAGATTGTCGGCACAGTTTTGCAAATCGGCGAGGGCGCAAAAGGATTTACTGTCGGGCAAAGAGTGGGTGTGCCATGGGTCGGTAAGACGTGTGGAGATTGCAAATTCTGTGCATCCGGCAGAGAGAATTTATGCGATAACGCACAATTTACCGGCTACGACATCGATGGAGGCTATGCCACGCATACGGTAGCGAATTCTGAATTCTGCTTTCCTCTGCCTGAAGGGCTGTCGAATGAAGAGGTGGCACCGCTTCTTTGTGCGGGGCTAATTGGCTGGCGCACGCTTAAGTTAGCAGGAGATGGTAAACGCATCGGCATATACGGATTTGGTGCCGCCGCTCACATCATTATCCAGGTCGCTTTATATCAAGGAAGAGAAGTGTACGGATTCACCAGGAGCGGTGACACCGCCGGGCAAGAATACGCCCGTAAGCTTGGCGCCTGCTGGGCTGGCGGCTCGGACGAATTGCCGCCAAAACCGTTGGATGCAGCCCTCATATTTGCACCAGCCGGTGATCTCGTACCCTTAGCACTTAAGGCATCCGACAAAGGTGCAGCCATTGTATGTGGTGGCATACATATGACAGACATTCCATCATTCCCCTATGCTTGCCTATGGGAAGAACGCTCAATCAAGTCAGTGGCAAATCTGACAAGGCAAGACGCGGTTGAGTTTCTGGATGTCGCCTTCAAGATTCCTATTCACACAAATGTGAGCATCTACAAACTCGAAGATGCAAACAGCGCACTCGACGATTTGAGACATGGCCGGTTTCATGGTGCCGCAGTGCTATCAATGGAGCAGAAGAGCATTTGAAAGAAGGTGGCACAACGTATTTTGGGATTCTTTAAGTGTGCAGATCAAGAGAGGAGATTTACCTTGAAACTTTTGAGGCATTGTAAACGAGCGCGAACGAATGTTGTTATCTCGATTATCTGCATGAGTCATTCCTCTAGAATGCATAATAGTCTTCTGGGATCGTTTCGATTGGTCGCCAGTCAATGTCGCCCGCTTCAGCTCCTTTGTACTTGAGGAAGGTGTCGGTGATGGTGTCCTTATCGATTGCTGGTTTGCGAGTCTTGCTGGCGATCACCCACTTAATCGCGCTCTCAGGCTCGAGCATGTCTGCTTTTGTGGTGCCGATAAGCAGAACCAGGAGATGTTTGCAAAGCGAGCCTCGCAACCCGCCACAAGCGTTAAGATTCTGCGTACCGCAGGAAGAGTGTCCATCGGCCGTCAGTTTGCATGAGTAAGTAAGGTCTGGATCGGTCTGGCTTTTGACTATCCCAACCATGCTTTTATCGCTGACCGCTACGAATAGTTGGAAGGTCTCCTTCTTCAACATTTGCGTAGCTTTCTTCAATCTGTCAGTGTCAAAGTTTTCGCTCAGGTTTTGCATGAACTTCTCGAAATCGACAGGTCCAGAACTGAGAACCGCAGCTGTGCGCTGCTTGACCCTGGGGTCCAGCTCCTTGCTTTTCCACTCAAGCGAATCAGGAATGATATAGGAAGGCGAAAAAACTGTGTTCTCGTCGAACAGGCTCTGGCTAAGATCACAACCGTCTAGCTGTGCGTCTGAGAAGTCGGCCCCGCGTAGATCGCAAGATGAAAGATTGGCTTGCGTCAGATTCGTTTTGCAAAATTTCGCTTTGCGGAAGTCAGTTCCTTCAGCATTAGCTTTCGTCAGGTCAGCGTTCTCAAAAGAAGTGTCGCGAGCATCTGCGTAGAACAACATGGCGCCACTCAGATCACTGTCGCTGAACTGTGACCCTTTCAGGTTCAATTTGAAAAGCAGGACGCCGGCAAGGTTTAGTTTTGTCAGCTCTATTTTTTCGAAGTCAATGGCGGACATTTTGTGCTGGCTGATGCGAACTTGTGACCTCACGGTGCCGCTCTTTGCATTCCATTTCTCAACTCCACCTTCACCGCGCAAAAGCATGAGCAACCCATCTCGCTCGTCTTTGATCTCTTTTGCCTTTTGTTTTGCCGCTGCAGCTAGGTGCTTGGCCGCAGTCGCCTTCTGGTCTTTCGCTGCCTCCAGTTGCGCTTTCCTGTCATCTTGCTGTGGTGCTGCACTGAAACACTCTTGCAGCATCTGTGACACAAGTGGCTTCAACTCTTTCGGCGACAGCGGACACTTTGAAGATTTCACCGAAAGCTTTTCCAGTTTCAGCGCAGTCATCCAGAAACGTTGGAACACGTAAGTAAGAGCCTCTCTTAATGAAGGAAACGCGAGACCATATTGCGCACATGAATTGTAGCGGGCATACATTTCGATTTTCTTTTGTGTACATGTGACGTAGACGCTTGGTTCGTCCCAGCTGGCTTCCATTGCCAGTTCGAAGTCAATGCCGTTTGACTGCGAGAGTACTTTCTCAAATTCGCTGACCTTTACCCCGAAGGTGCAAGCAGGCAAAGCCCCGAGGCTTTCCTTCAATCCAGCAGCGGTTGACATCTCTGCGCCATCGAGTTTAGTATCACACAAGTTGGCATTAGTGAAGTTTGCACCGGCAAGTTTTGCCGACTCCAGATTGGCTTTGAAGAGGTTTGCGTGACTGAGATTGGCGTTCGTTAGATCCGCGCCGGAGAGGTCAGCATCAGATAGATCCGCTCCGGACAGGTTGGCATCTCTAAAGACGACGCCTGGCAACTGCGCCTTGCATAGGCTCGCGCTAACTAGATTCGCATTGCTAAAGTCGACCAGTCCTGGTTCCGGCTTGGGCGTTCTATGTTGGCCCACCCATGATACCCAGGTCATGTTCAGGTTGGCATGTTCTAAATTACAATCGCGGAAAGAAGTGTTGCCACCAATTTCAGTGCTCCGGAAGCAAACATTCGTCATGGAAGCACGGTCAAATGAGCACGATTCGATGGTCGCAAATTGGGCATCGTTCAATGCTGCATTACGAAAGCTGCAGTTCCTGGCGCTGCGAATCTGGCATTGATTGAGGTTCGCATTATCAAAATTCGTCTGTTCCACATGGGCAAACTTGCTGCTCACATTATCGGAGTCGCTAAAATCGCAATTCTTGATTGGCGAATTACCCCAGATCATGCCACTCAGATCAAGACCCTTGAAGTTGGCACCATCAAAGCTGATTTTGTTTACTTCTGTTGCTACGACATAGCTGATCGTCAGCTTGCACCAGGGAAGCGAGCCGGCTCGGCAGTCTGCCACTAGATCGCGCACCGGCGACAGCAGGCGATCAAAAAGCTCGCTGTCCGGGATCACTTGCAGTCCAATGTTGTTTTTGTACTCTTCCTGCACCTGCGCCTGACTGTGAAGAACTACTCCTGCTAAGACGATGTAATTGGCATTATCCTTATCGTTAGTAACCAGGCCACGAGTTCAGTGATGATTGTATGCAGAGCAGCGATGTCTGAGGGCATGAACCCCATAAAAGAGAACTTGACTCCTTGTAGTGTCTTTTCCAAAGTTGCGGCATCTGTCATATCCAACTCCCCCGGTTGCTTAGTTGTCGTACCCTGCGATTCCTGGGACTCCCACTATTAGCTTCCTGTCGATCAAATCTTCGCGTACGTGTCCGCCAAAACGTATTGACTGGCCAGCTTTTTGAATGCAGCCAGCTGATCGTTGACCCAAGCGGCGTCTGTGTTCAACTCCTTCGCCATCAACTCTGCCACTTTTGGTGCCATGGCGATCGAGGCTTCCGCGTTGAGGAAAAGAGCGCGCACTCGACGAGAGAGGAAATCATCGACGGTGCGAGCCATCTCTTTGCGAGCGGCGAACACAACTTCCGCCTGCAGATAGGGCAGCGCTGGATGCAGCTTTTCGCCGAGCCCACTGTTATTGTGAACGAGCTCCTGAATGATCAGCGCGTCCGATCCGTATAGTGATAGATCGCCCAGGACTTCTCGATTCTCGTGATAGCCGTGGATGCGAAGACTCTTCGTAATGCAGCTCTTCTCAGGCAGTTTAGTCAGCATGACCGCATGATCGACGCAATCTTCAGCCATTTTTCTGTAAGTCGTCCACTTGCCACCGCATATGGTTAATAGACCTGACCCGTCAATGTGAATGACATGATCTCTTGAGAGCGCCGCCGTGCTGCCGGCACCACTTTTTACCAGCGGGCGAACTCCAACGAACACGCTCAAAACATCACTTCGCTTTGGAGGGGTGTTGAGATAAGCGGCTGCCGTTTCCAGAATAAACTCGATCTCGTGGTCGAACGGCATAGGATCGAGCGTAGCTTCATCGATGGGCGTATCGGTAGTGCCCACGATCACATGATTGTGCCAGGGGATGGCAAACATGACTCGCCCATCGGTCGTATGGGGCACCATGATCGCGCCCGTGCCGGGCATAATCGAGCGATCGAAAACCAGATGTATGCCCTGGCTGGGAGCAATCATGGTTTCGGCAGACGGGTCTGCCATGCGGCGCACTCGATCGGTAAAGGCACCAGTGGCATTGATAACCACCTTCGCTTGAATGGAGAGTGCCTTTCCCGTCTCCGCATCCGACGCTACAACTCCGTTGACATATCCATCCCCATCCTTGGTCAGCGCCGTTACAGGCGTGTAGTTAAGCAGCACCGCTCCGTATTCGGCGGCGGTGGCCACCAGGTTGATCAACAATCGAGAATCATCGAATTGCCCGTCGTAGTAGAGAACTCCTCCTCGCAAGCCTTCAGTTTTGAGAGTGGGGATGGCCTCGAGAATCTCGTTACGAGAAAGAACCTTCGAGGGTCCGAACCCGAATTTCCCCGCCAAAAGATCGTACACTTTAAGCCCCATGCCGTAGAACGGAGCTTCCCACCAATCGTAGTTGGGAACGATAAACGCCAGGTCGTGCACTAAATGCGGTGCGTTCTGCCTGAGCAGTCCGCGCTCTTTAAGCGCTTCCATCACCAGTGTGATATTGCCTTGCTCTAAATAGCGAACGCCTCCATGCACAAGCTTGGTGCTGCGGCTCGACGTTCCTTTGCCGAAGTCGCTCTGCTCCAGCAGCAGCACTTCATAGCCGCGCGATGCTGCATCGACGGCGATTCCTACTCCGGTCGCCCCTCCTCCAACGACGACCATATCCCACGGGGTCGTCCGCTTGGCGAGTCTCTCAAGCATGTGTGTTCTGTTCATAATATTGCGCCAGTCCTTGATATCAGAGGCAGGGGCAGAAGCCCGTACCCTGGCTTCTGGAGGTAATACTATATCAGAAGCCATCGCCGGCTTGAACAGCGGCTGCTACATGTCAGCCCTCATTCATTGCTCGATCAGTTGCTGGAAGTTATCGCGAGTAGCCGGTGTTTTCGGTGCGGTTTTCAAAAGTCATTTTAGTAAGTGCTCTAGAATCGGGTATGCACTTAGAATAATTCTCAATTTTGGCAGAATTTTGGCAGTCCAAAAAGCCTTATCAGGCAATGAATTTGGGACGTTCAGTGACTTTGGACAGTTCGATGAGGATTAGGAGAGTAGCCTATTCCAAAAGTTTACGCAGATCGTCTGTAGCTTTCGCCCTGAGCTGGTCCAACCCACGAATCTCCTTTCGTTGTGCTTCTTGCGGACTGAGGCCCAGCTGCTTGCCGATTTCTCTAAATGTTTCTGGTTCAGTGCGCTTGGGTCCCAATCTTCGCTCGATCACTTCTCTCAGCAACGCTTTAGGCAACTTGGCGATGAGAGATTCAGACGCTTGAATCAATTCATTCCTTTCAGCCAATGCCTCGGTTCGAGCGCTCTTGTCTTCGATTTGGTCATGGAGGTCAAAGAGCTCTTCATCACTATCGGATGAAACACCGTCCAGGCTCACCATCCGGTTTTGCCGATCCGCCAGCTCCATCAGTTCATTGAAGTCGCCCTCGCTTAAATCAGTGTCCGCGCATATTTCTCGAACCGTTGGCTCTCGTTCGAGCAAGATTTGCAATCGGTTAGCACTTTTAGCAATTTTGCGCAGGCCCTCGTGTTTATGTACAGGTATGTGCATACCAGGACCTTTCTGATCAATGTAGCGAATCATCGACCTTAAAATCCAGCCTATTGCGAAAGTAGCAAAGCGAACTCCCCGTAGTGAATCAAACTTGTTGATCGCTTCCAGAAGCCCTATTTGTCCTTCTTGAACCAGATCCGCAAACTCAGGGTCCATAGACCTACAGTAACGACGTGCGCACCAAATAACGAGACCGTAGCTGTGATTCACAAGAGTCGACGCAGCGGCTTTGGCAGCGGCTTTGGCAGCAGCATCGCCAGCGCCATCGACAGCAGCGTCGGCAGCGGCATCGACAGCAACATCGGCGCCTCCTTTAGCGAGCGCCACTAATCTTAACTGCTCGTGATGCGGAAGAACGGGGAATCTGGCTCTGGATCTATAGATATGCGCAACTGAGTCATCCACTCGCCTTGCGCTTCGTTCATCAGATGCGTCTGTCGCTTGTCTTGTCGTGGCAGACAAGCTCTCATCAGCACCTTGGTCTCCTTCTTCTATGTCCTCGTCGGAAAATTGCTCAATAGCATCTAATGGTTCTTCTGAAAGTCTCTCGATTGCATCTATTGACTCTTCAGAAACTTCCTCAACAGGATGCAAGTCCTCTTCAGGGGTTTCCTCATGGGCATGTTGTTCCTCTTCAGAAACTTCTTTGGCATTTGCTTCCACTTCAGAAACTTGATCAGTGGCCGGCGCGTCCGTCTTGAAAAGCCGACTTTCTTGGTTTTCGGGAGGTTTTTCTAGATTGTTGCTGTCAGTGGTGGCCATAGAATCATAAGTGGACTTAACTGGGCTATCGAGCTAATGGCGCTCCTCATGCGCATTATGCCCATGCTTTCAGCCGAGTAACAGTCTCACGGTGGAATTCCTCTCGCACCACATATGATGACACTTGAGCGAAGAGCCGCTCCAGACAATGGAATGGAGATATCGGCCAAAGTAAGCGAAAATACTTTTCCCAGAAATGATGATAACTGCAAATTTGCGTGCAACTATACAAATAAGAGGCTGAATGAGATTCGTTCATCGATCCGAAAGCAATTAATACGCATGCAGTCGTGAAGCCATACGACATGAACGTTTCTTAATCAAACGCCTGATGGAGTCCCGGTATCAATAAAAAATCGAATCGTCAGTAGAAATCATACGAGGTAACGAAATGGCCAATCAAGGAATGAGTTAAGCATTGATCAAGAGTTGTAGCTGCAGATCTATGATCGTCAACCCACATTAAAATTGGGCACCGTCATCGGTGTCACCATAAAATTGCAAACTGAAGCAATATTCAATAGCTTGTAAACTCTCAGCATTCTAAAATGTGCTGATGAAGCCTAAGCTACTGGCGGAGCTTCGACCCAGCGAGTCGCACTCGTACTGTTCTCTGCTGCATGGCGGGGCGTGCAAACGCGACTAGGTACACCTTCTCCCTAACACAATATTCACTGGACGGAAGAGCGATGAACATTTTGAGAACAACCAGGTTGACACGAGAAGGCAGATTTCTGCCGCTTCTGCTCAAATTTATTTGTGCAACGATAATTGCGATTGTGCTGGTAATCGAGACTAGCACTGCGTCTTACGCCCAGGCCGTTTCATGGAACCAAGTCGATCTGGGTTACACGGGGGTCAGCGGGACCGAGTCCTATAGCGCCGGGTCACCACCGGTGTATACCATCGCCGGTGGTGGCACCGGCGTCGGCTACACCAGCGACAACATGACATTCGTGTCTACTCCGGTATGCGGAAACACAGAGATGGAGAGCCGGGTCTATAGCCAAACCTCGGCCTCGGGAACAGCGATGTCCGGGCTGATGATTCGCGATTACCTCGGTGGAGATTGGGCGGCTATGGCCTGCATAGCC
>Ga0182024_10001698_pt1 | contig 55933 bp, 52 predicted proteins | sample P32metaG_FD_120480 | JGI IMG/M metagenome (GOLD analysis project Ga0182024, IMG submission 120480) | Permafrost microbial communities from Stordalen Mire, Sweden - P3-2 metaG (Illumina Assembly) | ecosystem: Environmental > Terrestrial > Soil > Wetlands > Permafrost | place: Sweden: Stordalen...
CTCCGATTCACCGGCCCGGTAGCCGCGCCGGGTGATCTGAATCTCGTTGAAGTCGAGCCCCAATTGCCGGTCCGCATTGTCGAAGGTCAGCGACACTTCGGCCATCCCCAGCGGCTTGCGCTGATGGTTGCCCATGAAGATGACGTCTTCCATCCGCTGCGAGCGCAGGCTGCGCGTCGACTGCTCGCCGAGCACCCAGCGGATCGCATCGACGAGGTTCGATTTCCCCGAGCCGTTGGGGCCGACGACCGCGGTCGTGCCGTCGTGGAACTCGAGCGTCGTCGCTTCGGCGAATGTCTTGAAGCCGAAAACCTTCAGCGATTTGAGACGCATCTCGTTTACTTGGGAGCTCCCGGGCGCGGCGGACGCGGCGTGCGACGGCGGCGATCTAACGCGATCACCCGCCCGTCATCATTCGACGCGGCGTTTGCCGAAGCCTCAGCCGGATGGCGCGCGCGCAGCGCCGAGAGGGCCATCGCGGCCGCACTCTGCTGGGCCGCTTTTTTCGAGCCGCCGATCCCCTCGCCTAAGATCTCGTCGCCGACGCGCACTTGTGAGGTGTAGCGCCGGTCGTTGGGCGGCCCCTCGGCGCGTTCGAAGTAGAGCGGCGTCGCGCGCAGCATGCCCTGGGCGAATTCCTGGAGATCGGTCTTGGCGTCGCGCTCGCCGAGATCGCGCCGGTCGACCGGGACGAAGTGCTCCTTCTCGAGGAACCGGCTGACCAGCCCAACGTCGGTTGCATCGTGAAGCGCGGCCAGGAACGCTTCGAACGCATCGGCCAGGATCGTTTCGTTGCGGCCGGCGCCGCTGCGGTCCATGCCGTGGCCCAGGACGACCAGTTCCGAGAAGCCGAGCCGGCGCGCGGTTTCGGCGCAGGCGGCGCCGCTGACCAGATTCGCTTTGCGGCGCGTGAGCAGCCCCTGCGGTGCATCGGGATACTTGGCCATCAGCCAGCGCGAGGCGGCGAAACCGAGGATCGCATCGCCGAAGAACTCGAGCCGCTCGTTCGACGACGTTGCCTGCTCGCTGCCGGCGCTGGCGTGCACGAAGGCTTGCTCGACGCGGGCCGGATCGAGATCGGCCGCTCCTGCCGCCTTGAGCAGCGCGCGCAGCCGCGCACGCCGCCTTTCCCCGGGCACGAACTACTCGTGCTTACCGAAGACGACCGACGTATTGTGGCCGCCGAAACCGAAGCCGTTGGACATCGCGGCGCGCAGTCCGGGCACCTTGCGCGCGACGTTGGGCACGTAGTCCAGCCGGCATTCGGGATCCGGAACCTCGTAGTTGATCGTCGGCGGTACGATGCCGCTTTCGAGCGCAAGGACCGTGGCGATCCCTTCGATCGCGCCCGCCGCGCCGAGCAGATGCCCGTGCATCGATTTGGTCGACGAGACGGCCAGCCCGTGCGTCGCGTGCTCGCCGAAGACGCGCTCGATCGCCTGGGATTCGGCCAGGTCGCCCAGCGGCGTCGAGGTGCCGTGCGCGTTGACGTAACCGACCTGCTCGGGGGTGACGCTGCTGCGCAGCAGTGCGCGCTCCATCGCCAGGATAACGCCGCGCGATTCGGGGTCGGGCTGCGCGATGTGATACGCATCGGCCGATTGGCCGTACCCGAGCAGCTCGGCGTAGATGTGCGCGCCGCGGTCGAGCGCGAAGTCGCGATCCTCGAGGATGATGATCCCGGCGCCTTCGCCCAACACGAAGCCGTCGCGCTCTTTGTCGAACGGCCGCGACGCGTGCGCGTAGTCGTCGTTGCGCGTCGACATCGCTTTCATCGAACAGAACCCGCCCATCGCGGTCGGAATGACGGTCGCTTCGCTGCCGCCGGTCACGACCGCGATGGCGTCGCCGAGCACGATCTTGTCATACGCGGTCGCGAGCGCATCGTTGCTGCTCGCGCAGGCGCTCGAGACCGCGAACAGCGGACCCCGCAGGCCGTAGGCCATCGAGATCTGCGCCGAGGCGGCGTTGCCCATCAGCATCGGCACGAAGAAGGGCGAAATGCGGTCCCACTTCTGTCCCGGGCCGACCTCGAAGGTCGTGTTCTCAACGGTGATGATGCCGCCGATGCCGGTGCCGACGATCACGCCGGTCCGGGCGCGCACGTCCGGGTCGTCGGGGAACTTGGCGTCGGCCATCGCCTCGCGCGCGGCGACGTAGGCGAACTGCGCGTAGCGGTCCATACGGCGCGCGTCGCGCCGACCGATCAGGCTGTCGGGGTCGAAATCCTTGACCTCGGCCGCCATGTGTGTCGTCAGCTTGGCCGAGTCGAAGGCCGCGATCGGGCCGACGCCGCTGCGGCCGGCGATTAGTGCGTCCCAAAAGGCGTGGTATGAGTTCCCCAGGGGGGTGATGGCACCGAGACCGGTGACCACGACGCGGCGTTTCTCCAAAACGCAATCCGGTTCGGAGAGCGCGGTGGCGACCCTGCCCGGAACGTCCGGTCGCACGCGGAAGTAGGATGCGTCATGAACGCGCGCCGCTACCCGCCGGGTCCCTCCATGCTGGCCGCTTTCGGCGGCCTCTCGCCGAGCGGCGACCTCCACCGCGTCCCCGGTTTCCTCGCCAAACTCTCCCGCGACTATGGCCCGGTTGCTTCGTGGTGGATGCCGCCCGGCCGGCGCTTCTGGTTTCTCGACGACCCCGCCCTGATCGAAGCGATGCTGACCGCCAGCGGCTTCGACGTGATCAAGGGCCGCGGACTGCAGCGCATGCGCCGCCTGCTCGGCGAGGGACTGCTGACCAGCGACGAGCCGCTGCACCTGCAGCAGCGCCGCCTGGTCCAGCCGGCTTTTCACCGCGAGCGCGTCGCGGGCTACGCCGCGACGATGATCGCGGCTGCGCGCGCCGTCGCGGACGGACTGACGGACGGCGAGACGATCGCCGTCGATGCGCTGATGAACCGGCTGGCACTGCGCATCGCCGCGGCGACGCTCTTCTCCGCCGACGTCGACGATGACGCCGACACGATCGGCGCGGCGCTGACCGAAACGATGGCCGTCTTTCCGGCTTCGATGTCGGCCTTCGGCGAGCTGATCGACCACCTTCCGTTTCACCCAACCACGCGCCGCTTCACCGCCGCGCGCGCCCAGCTCGACCGGGTCATCTTCCGTCTGATCGAGGAACGCCGGCACGACGGCGTCGACCGCGGCGATCTGCTGTCGATCCTGTTGACCTCGCACGACGGCGACGGCGCGCCGATGCCCGACGCGCTGGTGCGCGACGAAGCGCTCACGCTGCTGCTGGCCGGACACGAAACGACCGCCAACACGCTGACCTGGACCTGGGACGCGCTCGCGCGGACGCCCGCGGCCGAAGACCGGCTGCACGCCGAACTCGACGCCGTGCTCGGGGACCGCGATCCCGTCCCCGACGATTATCCGCGCCTTCGTTTCGCCCGCGACGTCATCGCCGAAGCGATGCGCTTGCGGCCGCCGGCATGGGTTCTGGGCCGGCGCGTCATCCGGCCGATTCGCCTGGGCACCTGGCAGCTCGAGGCCGGCTCGGTGATCATCGCCTCGCAATTGGTCACCCACCGCAACCCGCACTACTGGACCGAGCCCGAGGCCTTCCGCCCCGAACGCTGGTCGAACGGCGAGACCGAGACGCTCCCGAAGTTCGCCTACTTCCCCTTCGGCGGCGGCAACCGCATCTGCATCGGCGAGAACTTCGCCTGGACCGAAGCCGTGCTGCTCCTCGCGACGCTCGCGCGCCGCGTCCGCTTCCGTGGGACCGACCTCTCGCCGGTCCCGCTGGACCCCCTGGTCACCCTCCGCCCCGGCCGCCCCATTCTGATGCACGTCGAGCCGCGCCGCAGCCTCGTCGGCGCCCAATAGGCGGAAGCATGAGCTTCGAGGATTGGATGAAGCAGTGGTCGCCTTCGATAACGCTGCTGACCGGGATGCTTACGGCGTATGCGACTTGGCGCGAGTCCCGCCGTCGGAGCGAGCGGGCGCGAGCCCTGGGCCTCCCGGACCCGACGTTGCCCACGATCGTGTGGGCATTTCCACTTGGCCTCATCGCCCTGGTCTCGCCATCGCTTTCGCGATGCTGTGGATCTTCGGCTTGTTCCAAGCTCCGTCTCGTCTGAGTTTCAATGGTTGACTTCTGTAACTTGAAGCGTATACTGCTCAGGTGAATACGGGATCAGGAACCATGAGTGAAGCTGAGCTGGGCGGGTCGTTTACGTTCCCCGGGACCTCGTTGACCGTCCATCGGATGGGCTACGGCGCGATGCGGCTCTCCGGTCCGGGCATCTTCGGTCCGCCGAAGGACCGCGACGCGGCCGTCGCCGTCCTGCGCGAAGCTGTCGCCGCCGGCGTGAACCACATCGATACGTCGGACTACTACGGCCCGCACATCACCAATCAGATCATCCGCGAGGCGCTCCATCCGTATCCCGCCGGCATGGTGATCGTCACGAAGCTGGGCGGCCGCCGGCCCGCCGACGGGTCGTGGGCGCGCGCCAACTCGCCGCAAGAACTGACCGATGGCGTGCACGACAACTTGCGTAACTTGGGCCTCGACGCGCTGGATATCGTGAATTACCGGGTGATGGGCTCGGGGCACGGCCCCGAGGAGGGGTCGATCGCCGAGCAGGTCGCAGTCCTCGCCGGCTTGCAGGGCGAGGGGCTGATCCGGCACATCGGCCTGAGCAACGTTACCGCATCCCAAGTAGCGGAAGCACGAACGATTGCCGCGATTGTGTGCGTGCAGAACAACTACAACGTCGCCCACCGGGAGGACGACGTCCTGATCGACGATCTCGCGCGCTTGGGCATCGCGTACGTGCCGTTCTTCCCGTTGGGCGGGTTCACGCCGCTGCAGTCGTCCACGCTGAACTCGGTTGCCGAGCGCCTCGGCGCCACGCCGATGCAGGTCGCGCTGGCATGGCTGCTGCACCGCTCGCCCAACGTGCTCCTGATCCCGGGCACGTCGTCGGTCGCCCACCTGCGCGAGAATCTGGCCGCCGCGCTCCTGTCGCTGCCGGCGCAGGAGCTTGCGGAGCTGGACGGGATCGCCGTCGAAGCGGCACCGGTCGAGCACTGACGCCGCCGGCCCCACTCACCCGCGAGCGGATCCTCTCTGCGGCCGAGGACGTCATCCGCCGGTTCGGCCCGGAAAAGGCGACCGTCGTCGACGTGGCCCGCGCGCTGGGAGTCAGCCATGCGGCGGTCTACCGCCACGTAGCGTCCAAGGCCGATCTGCGGAACCTGGTCGTCGCTCGATGGGCCGAGGCGACGATGCCGGCGCTGCGTTCCATCGTCGAGGAACCGGGACTGGCCCCGCAGCGGCTGCGGCGCCTGATCGACGCCCTGGTCGCGGTCAAGCGCCGGCGCGCCGCCGACGATCCCGAGCTATTCGCGGCGTATCGGACCCTGGCGGCCGACGCCCAGCCCGCCGTCGCGGCGCACGTCGACGAGCTGCTGGACCTGATCGCCCGGGTCGTCAGGGACGGCGTCATTGAAGGTACGTTCCGCCCCATCGACCCCGCGGCCGCCGCCCGGGCGATCCTCGTCGCCACCTCAGGCTTCCACCATCCGGCCCACTACGCCGAGTGGACGGACCCAACGATCGACGCGGACTACGAGGCCGTCTGGAAGCTCCTGCTGGGCGGCCTCTCGCTCGACGGAGCTTGACGCGCCGGGGACTCTCGGCGTTGCGACCCCAGGGGGCGGTATGGTAGGATGTCGCGGCTATGTTCCGGTTTGACCTTCAGCTATTTGCGTCCAAGAAGGGCGGCGGCTCGACCCGCAACGGGCGCGATTCGAACGCCCAACGCCTCGGCGTGAAGCGCTATGGCGGCGAAGCGGTCATCCCCGGCAACATCATCGTCCGCCAGCGAGGGACCAAGTTCCACCCCGGTGCGGGCGTCATGATCGGCAAGGACCACACGATTTTCGCCGTGGTCGCCGGTCAGGTCACGTTTTCGAGCTCCAAGAACCGCAAGCACGTCAACGTCGTACCGGCCGCCGTCTGAGGGCCCCTCGCCGCTGGGTCCGCCCGGCGGCGCGTATTCAATGATGCTCGCCGCCTAATCCATGCAGTTCATCGACGAAGCGAGCATCACGGTCGCGGCCGGCAAGGGCGGCGACGGAATCGTCGCGTGGCGCCGTGAGAAGTACGTGCCCAAAGGCGGACCTGCCGGCGGCGACGGCGGCCGCGGCGGCGACGTGCTGCTGCTGGCCGATCCCGAACTCGGGACGCTGGTCGACTTCCGCTATAAGAAACAGTTCGGGGCCGAATCCGGCAAGTCCGGACAGACTTCCAATAAATCCGGTAAGGCCGGCGACGACCTGATCGTGCGCGTCCCCGTCGGGACGCTGGTCACGCGCGTCGAGCTGGACCTCGAAGGCAACCGCGGTGTGGGGCGGCTGTTCGCCGACTTGAGCGTCCCCCACGAGCAGGTGCGCGTCGCCAAAGGCGGGCGCGGCGGCCTGGGCAACCAGCATTTCGCGACCGCGGCGCGGCAGGCGCCGCGCTTCGCCTACAATGGCGAGCTCGGCGAACGCTGCGAACTCAAACTCGAATTGAAACTGCTCGCCGACGCCGGCATCATCGGCCTGCCGAATGCCGGCAAGTCGACGCTGCTCAGCGTCGTGAGCGCGGCGCGTCCGAAGATCGCCGACTACCCGTTCACCACAATCGAGCCGCAGCTGGGCGTCGTGCGCGTCGCGGAGTTCGAATCGTTTGTGATGGTCGACGTTCCCGGTTTGATCGAGGGCGCGCACGAAGGCGCCGGCCTCGGCGATCGCTTTCTGCGCCACGTCGAACGCACGCGCGTGCTGGTGCATCTGATCGCCGGCGACAAACCGGTCGAAGAGATCCTGGCCGATAAAGCGACGATCGAAAACGAACTGCAGGCCTGGAATCCGGCCCTGCTCGAGCGCCCGATTATCGTCGTCATCACCAAACTCGATCTGCCCGACGCGCGCGCGACCTTCGATGCGCTGCGCGACGCCATCCCCGGGTTGCGCGGGATCTCGGCGGCGACCGGCGAGGGCGTGCAAGACCTCATCTACGCAACCTGGGAAACGATTCGTACGACGCCGGTCCCCGCGATCGCGCAGCCGGAGCCGGCGCAGATTCAGCTCGTCGCCGACGAGCCGTTCGAGATTCGCGTCGAAGCCGGCACCTACATCGTCAGCGGTGACCGCGTCGAGCGGCTCGCGCAGATGACCGACTTCGACTCGGACGAAGCGCTGGTGCGCTTCGAGCAGATCCTCGCCAAGATGGGCGTCGACAAGAAGCTGCGCGAGCTCGGCGTCCGCGAAGGCGACACGGTGCGCATCGCGGGCGTCGAGTTCGACTACAGCTAACGCTCAGGCGTTCGCTTTTTTGGCGTACAGTTCCAGGATGTACGACCACGCCTGATCACCGCCGTACATCTCGCGCTGCGCTTCGGCGTGTTCGCCGTACGCCTCCAGACCGCGGTGCACGAGCTCGACGCGCGTGCGCGTTGCGCTCTCGGCGATGAAGCGCACCTCGATTTCCGTTTTCAGCGACGGGTCGTACTGCCAGTCGTGGCTGATCTCCCAGGTCAGCACCAGACGCTGCGGCGGCTCGTAGGCGACGACGTGACCGATGCCGTGCTCGTCGCCGTTCTTATCGATGCCGTACCAGCGCCCGCCGGCGTGCGGCTCGACGATCGAACGCGCGACGGCGATCGATTCGCCGGAGCCGGTAATTCCGGGGCTTGAAGACATCCTCACTTCTCCTGTTCGGCGGCGTGCTTAAAGGCGACCAGCGCATCGCGCCAGAGCCGTTCGAAATAGGCCCGCAGCAGCGCGATGCCGTCGGGATCGGCAGCGTACACGTGACGCGTCCCCTCGTGACGGACGCTCAGCAATCCGGCGTCCTTGAGCACGCGCAGGTGCTGCGAGACCGCCGGACGGCTGATCGGAAGGACGTCCGCCAGTTCGCCGACAGCGCGCGGTTCGCGCGCGATCAGCTCGAAAATGCTGCGGCGGGTGGGGTCGGCCAGCGCGTTGAGTTGGACGGCTTGGTTCGTTTTCACTTACCGTAAGTATATACTTACCGATTTACTCAGGTCAAGTCCCCGGCAGATGTGCCAAGGTCGCTCTCGCGAAGCCGCGAACGCGGGGCGATCATCTATGCGGGTCGGCGTTTTCGGCGGGTCGTTCGATCCGGTGCACAATGGACATCTGTTCGTGGCGGAGGCCGTGCGCGAGGCCTCGCAGTTGGACCGCGTCCTGTTCGTCCCGACCCGCGAAGGCAAACACTATCGCGGCGGCGCGATGAGCGCATCGGCCGCGGACCGCTCGCAGATGATCCGGCTCGCGATCACCGCGAACCTCGATTTCGCACTGGACGAAAGCGATCTCGATCCCGAGGCCAGCGGTTTCACGGCCGATCTGCTGCCGCGCTTGCAGGCGCGCTATCCCGATGCCGCATTCACCTTCATCGTGGGCGGTGATTCGCTCGCGCGCTCGCGCTGGCAGCGGCTCGATGAAGTGATCGACGCCGTTGAAGCCTTCGTCGTCGCGCCGCGCGGCGAAGTCACCGAATCCGATCTCGACAGCACGCTGGCGGAACTCGACGCGGCGCGGCGGGCCAAGATTCACTTCATCGACCTCCCGCTGGTCGCCGAATCCGCGACGCTCATCCGGAGCCGGCTCGGCAGCGGCAAGAGCGTGCGCTACCTGATTCCGGAACCGGTTTTTCGCTACATCGCCGAGCGCGGATTGTACCGATGAGCGACGTCCGGCCGGCGGTCGACCGCACGATCGCCGGGATCCCGGCCCGTGAACTGGCCGCGTTCTACGGCACGCCGCTGTTTCTGATCGACCTCGACGTGCTCGACCTGGAACTCGACCGCTTCGCCCGGGCCTGTACGCCGCACGGCATCGCGCTGGCCTACGCGGGCAAGGCGTTTCTGTGCGCTGCGCTGGCGGAGCACTTCGCGGCGACGCCGCTGCGGCTCGACGTGTGTTCGCTCGGCGAGCTCGTGACGGCCGAGAGCGGCGGGTTTCCCGCCGGACGCATGTACTTCCACGGCTGCGGCAAGAGCGATGCCGAACTGCGCGCGATCGTCGAGCGCCGCGTCGCCTTCGACGTGATCGACAACTTCGAAGAACTCGAACGCTTGACGGCGCTCGCCGCCGGCGGCGAACCGGTCGACGTGATGCTGCGTATCAACACCGGCATCGAAGCGCACACGCACGCGTTCGTGCGCACCGGCGGCGAGAACACGAAGTTCGGCTTTCCGCGCTCCGAACTGCGTGCGGTATTGACCCGCATCACGGAGCTGCCGATGCTGCGTCTGATCGGATTGCACGCGCACATCGGCTCGCAGATCGAAGAGCCGGCCCCGTTTCTCGCCAACCTCGACGAACTGATTGCGGGCGCGGCCGAAGCACGCGCGCTCGGGCTGCCGGTCGAGGAGCTGATCTGCGGCGGCGGGATCGCGGTCGCCGAGGGCTTCGACGATTCGCACCCGCTCGAGCTCGACGCGCTCGCGGCGGGGCTCGCATCGCGGGCACAGCCGGTGGGCGTGCGCTTGTCGCTCGAACCCGGCCGCGCCCTGATCGCGCGAGCCGGAACCTCGCTCTACCGGATCATGGCCGTAAAAACGCAAGGCGGCCGGCGCTTCGTCATCGTCGACGGCGGTATGGCCGACAATCCGCGCCCGATCATCTACGGGGCGCGCCATCGTCCCGAGGTCATGGCGGCCGGGCGGGCCGGGCCGGCCGCGGCCGCGACCTTGGTCGGCCGATCGTGCGAAAACGACGAGATGGGCGACTATGCGCTGCCGCTTGGGCTCGAAGCCGGCGACCTGCTGGCCCTGCGGACGACGGGCGCTTACACCTACAGCATGGCGAGCAACTACAATCGCTTCGGCCGCCCGCCGGTCGTGTTCGTCCGCGACGGTCATCACCGGATGGTGATTCGCGGCGAGTCGGCAGAGGATGTGGCGCAGCGCGACGTCGTGTGAGGCCGAACGCTAATCGCGGATATTTCGCGCTTCGCCGTTGTCATCGCGCGCGAGGGGCCGTAGACTAGATCCATCGCTTCACCACAGGTTCTTTCCGCCGTTGCGCTCGCCAGTTCGTCACCCCGTCGCCGCATGTTGCTGGCCTCGCTGGGTTTGCGCGTCACGGTGGTCCCCAGCGCGTACGCGGAAATCGCGTTGCCGGGCCTCGCTCCGGCGGACCTGGCGCTGCGCCACGCCCGCGGCAAAGCCGACGTGGCCGCACCGTCCGGCGCGCTGATCGTGGCCGCCGATACCGTCGTCGACGTTGACGGCGAGCCGCTCGGCAAGCCGCGCGATCCGGCCGAAGGGCGCGCCATGCTGCGTCGGCTGTCCGGCCGCCGGCACCTGGTCCACACCGCCTTTGCGCTCCGGGACGACCGGACGAGCGCACGCTACGACGAGGTCGTGTCGACCGCGGTGCACTTTGCCGACTTGAGCGATGCGCTGATCGCCCTGTATGTCGCCGGGGGCGACGGGCACGACAAAGCCGGCGGCTACGGCATCCAAGGCTTCGCGGCGACCTTGGTCGAGCGGATCGACGGCGACTACTTCACCGTGGTGGGTTTTCCGCTGGCGGCCTTCGCCCGGTCGCTACCGCGCATCGGCTACTTCCTCGCGCCGGTGCCGGCGGCGATCCCCGCCCCGCAGCCCTCCGCCAAGGTGCCGGCGTGAAACGTCCCGCGTTCACCCTCATCCAGAGTGACGAGGCGAAGCCGAGGTGAGCTTCACCGGCACGCTGCGGGCGACGTTCAGCCCCGATATCGGGATCGATCTAGGGACCGCCAATACGGTCGTCTATTCGCACGACGAGGGAATCCTGGTCAGCGAACCGTCGGTCGTCGCCTACCGGACCTCCGACGACACGATCGTCGCCGTCGGCGCCGGTGCCAAAGAAATCGACGGCCGCGCGCCCGGACTCGTTCGCGTCGTGCATCCGCTGCGCGGCGGTACGATCTCCGACTTTCGCGGCGCCCACGCGCTGGTGAAGACGATGGTCGATCGCGCCCTCTCGTCGCGCGCGCGCATCGCGCCGCGGGTCGTTGCCTGCGTGCCCGGCTGCGCCACCGACATCGAGTGTAAGGCCGTCGAAGAAGCGATCCGCGCCGCCGGTCCGCGTTCGACGACCTTCGTGCCGCAGGCGGTCGCGGCCGCGATCGGCGCCGGACTGGACATCATGGGCACGACGCCCCGCATGGTGATCGACATCGGCGGCGGGACGACCGAGATCGCGGTGCTGATCCTGGGCGGCGTCGTGGCGATGCACTCGATCAAGATCGGCGGCGACACGTTCGACGAAGCGATCGCGGCGCGGCTGCGACGCGACCACTTCGGCATCGGACCGCTGACCGCCGAGCGGCTAAAGATCGAACGCGGCTACGCGGGGCGGCCGCTCCGGCGCGAAGCCTGGCTCGCCTCCGGAACCGACCTGGCAGTGCGCATGCCGGCGAAACGGCTGGTCGACGAGACGCTGGTCGGCGACGCAATGCGCGACGGCATCGACAAGATCGCCCGCGCGGCGTGGTTCATCCTCGAGTCGGTGTCGCCCGACCTCGCCGGCGAACTGCTCGAGACGGGGATCGTGCTGACCGGCGGCGGTGCACTCGTCCCCGGACTCGCAGGCGAGATCAGCGGCCGGACGAACGTGCCGACGACGATCGCCGACGACCCATTGGGATGCGTCGCGCGCGGTGCAGGGGAAATTCTCGCGTCGCCCGGTCTCCACGAGCGGCTCCGTCCGCACGCGGACCGGCTGACGAGGTGGTATCAATCTTTACGTATCGGGATGAAAGAAGGCTATTCGCGATAGTCGGGGCGGTCATCGTGGCCGCCCTCATCGCGCTCTTGCAGCTTGACTTCGCCCGCGCCGGGCGCAGTTCGCCGTTGTCGATCACCGTCACGACGATCAGCACCTACGCGCAGGTTGCCGTCACAGCGGTCGTCGACACCGTGCGCGGCGCGTCCGGCACGATCGCCCGCACGCCGGGATTGGCCGCCGACAACCGGCGACTGCGAACACAGAACGACGCGCTGCGCGCGCAGAACGACGAGCTGCAGGAACGTCTCGCGCGCGTCCCCGCCGCGCTCGGCCTCGCGCAGGCCGAGTTCGCGCATCCGGGCGGCATCGCGGCGACAGTGATCGGTTTCGATCCCGAAGCCTCGCTGCACGTGGTCACGATCGATCGCGGCTTCAAAGACGGCGTGCGGCGTGACGACGGCGTCATCACCGGCGACGGCGTCGTCGGACGGATCGTGGAGGTCGACCCGCTCTCATCGCAGGTGCTGCTGGTGACCGATGCGACCTCGAAGCTTCCGGCGGTCGTGCAGCGCGGCCGCTGGTGGGCGATCGCGGTCGGCACCTCGGCGCACGTCAAGCTGGAGTACGTTTCGCAGGATGCGAAACTGCGCGTCGGCGACCGTATCGTCACCGGCGAAGGACGTTCGTTTCACGCCGGCGTGCTGATCGGCCGCATTTCACAACTCGAACCGACGGTCGCCGGCGCGCTCGACCAGAGCGCGATCGTGCAGCCGGCCGTCGACATGGGCGCCCTTTCACGTGTCGTCGTTCTACCGCAGAAGTAGCTACCGCAGCGTCGAGCTTGCGGTCGGCCCAGCCTATTGGCCGGTCGCGGGTTGGACCGCCTTGCTGGTGCTCGCGCAGACCGCGGTGGTGCCGGTGTTCGCGTTTCACGGCGCGGTGCCGTCGCTGGTCACCATTGCGGTCGTTCTCTACGCGCTCCGTGCCGGCGCGCGCCGCGGCGCGCTGCTGGCGATTCCGGCCGGCCTGCTCGAGGACGTCTTCGCCGGAACCGGCGGCGGCTGGACGATTTCGACGACGGTCGTCGCGCTGCTGGTCGGCGCGTTTACGCGCGGCATCTTCGCCGACGGCGCGTTCGCGCCGGCAGTCCTGTGCGGCATCGCCGTCCTGGTGCGGAGCTTCCTCTTCTGGACCATCATGGCGATGGAGGGCTATCCGCCCGGTTATGCGACCGCGCACCTGCATGCGGCCATATGGAGCGCGCTGATGACGGCGGGCGTCGCGCTGGTCTGGCTGCTCGGTCGCGGCCTCTTCGTCCACGATAAGACCACGATCGAGCGCATCGAATGAACGCCGCGCGTCTGGGCACGCCGCAGCCGCTGGCACGCATCATCGGCTTTGCGGCACTGCTGGCGCTCGCGCTGGCGGCTATCGTGGCGCGACTGATCCAAGTGCAGCTGCTGCAGGGGGAGATGTTCGCGAAAGCGGCGCTGGCGAATCAAGTCCAAGTGATTCCGGTGGCGGCGCCGCGCGGATTGATCGTCGATCGTCACGGCGTGGTGCTGGTCCGCTCGCGGCCCTCGTTCGTGTGCGCGCTGGTACCTTCGGAGATCAGCAGCATCGAGGGGACGCTGAGCGCGCTCTCGAGCGTGCTGGGCGTCCCGATCGAAAAGCTGCAGCATCGTCTGCTCCACCATCACGGCAAGAACTATCGCAACTTCGACGAGGTCGTCTCCTACGAGCCCTACGGCCCGGTCATCCTCGCCACCGATCTCACCTCGGTGCAAATGGCGCGGCTGGCCGAAGTCCAGAGCGATCTGCCGGGCGTCGACATGGAAGAACAGCCGGTGCGCAACTACCCGTACGGAAAGATGGGCGCGCACCTTCTGGGTTACGTCGGCGCGATCGACGAGGACGAATACGAAGCCCGTAAACGCGACGGTTATTCCCCGAATGACGTCGTCGGGCAGGACGGTCTCGAGAACGCCTACGACCGCTGGCTCCACGGACGCGCGGGCGGCGAGCAGGTCGTCGTCAACGCCTCCGGCGCGCTCGTGCGGCGGCTCGCGCCGGTCGATCCGATTCCGGGTGATACGCTCGTCACGACGATCGATTGGCGTCTGCAGCGCATCGTCGAGAAGAATCTGGCGGCCGAACTGCACCGCTGGGGCGGCGCGCGGCATCAGCGGCTGGCCGGCGCGGTCGTCGTGCTCGATCCGCAGACCGGCGGCGTGCTCGCATTGGCGTCGATGCCGGCCTTCGACCCGAACAAGTTCGCCACGCCGATCGACGAGTCGAGTTACGGCAAGCTGCTCGCCGACTCGCTCAAGCCGCTCTACGACCGCGCTATCGGCGCCGCATCGCCGACCGGCTCGACCTTCAAGATGGTGACCGGGTCGGCGGCGATCTCAAGCGGCGTAATCAAACCGAATCAGGTGCTCTACGATTCCGGCGCGTGGAACTGTCACGGCGTGCTGTTCCGCGACATCGCCGCCGGCGGGCTCGGGAGCGTCGGGTTCGTGCGGGCGCTGGCCGCCTCATCGGACGGCTACTTCTACCAGCTCGGCTGGCGGCTGGGCCACGAACGGCTGCGGCACTACGCGCTCGCGTACGGGCTGGGTTCGCAGCTCGGCATCGATTTGCCGGGTGAGTACGCCGGCAACTGGCCGACCGAGCAGTGGACGCAGAAGACCTTCGGTCCCGGCTATCACCTCGAACCCAGCGACGTTTGTCAGCTCGCGATCGGTCAGGGCGCGATGCAAGCGACGCCGCTGCAGATCGCCAACGTCGCCGCGACGGTGATCAACGGAGGCACCCTGTACCGGCCGCACATCGTCGCCGAGATCCGCTCACCGCAGGGCCGCGTACTGCGGACCTTCGATCACGAGGTGATCCGCAAGGTCGACGTCACCGCAGAGTCGCTGCGCGAGGTGCGCGAGGGGATGTCGCAGGTGACCGACCCCGGCGGCACCGCCTATGGCCTGGCGATCACGGGGCTGCGTTTCGGCGGCAAAACCGGGACCGCCGAGACCGAGGGCGGCCACGGCGCCAACACGACCTGGTTCATCGCCTACGCGCCGGTCGACCATCCCAAGCTCGCGCTCGCCGTCTTCATGGAAAAATCCGGCGGCTACGGCGCGAGCGTCGCAGCACCGGTCGCGCAGCACATCATCGCCGAATACTTCGGCCGGAAGATTCCACCGATCTGAGGAAGCGCCCGGCGTGACGACGATCTCCCATCATGCCGACTACCTCTGCGAAGCCGTCGCGCGCCTGGGCAGCGAGAGCGCGTTCGAAGTGCTGGCGCGCGCCAAGGCGCTCGAAGCGCAAGGCCGCCGCGTGGTGCACATGGAGGTCGGCGAGCCCGACTTTGATACGCCCGAGCACATCAAAGCAGCCGGTATCCGCGCGATCCAGGAAAACTTCACCCACTACACGCCGTCGGCGGGGATCCCCGAACTCCGCGACGCGATCGCCGAGTACGCCAGCCGCTTTCGCGGCCTGACGCCGGCTTACACGCGCCACAACGTCGTCGTCGGCGCGGGCGCGAAGCCGATCATCTGGAATCTGCTCTCGGCGATCCTCGATCCCGGCGACGACCTGGTGTACGCCGACCCCGCCTATCCCGCCTACGCATCGGCGGCGGCGTACCTCGGCGCGCGGCCGGTGCCGGTGCATCTGCTCGAGGCGCGCGACTGGCGTCTGGACCTCGACGAACTCGCCGCCAAAGTCGGCCCGAAAACCAAAGCGCTGGTCATCAACTCGCCGCACAACCCCACCGGCGGCGTGCTGACGCGCGACGACCTCGAGACGATCGCCGAGCTCGCGCATCGGCACAACTTTTTGGTGATCGCCGACGAGATCTACTCGCGCAACATCTACGGGCCCAACTTCGTCTCCATCACCCAGGTCGAGGGGATGCGCGATCGCACGATCGTGATCGACGGTTTTTCGAAGGCCTACGCGATGACGGGCTGGCGGCTGGGCTACTGCCTCGCGCCCGAGAAGATCGCCGAGACCGTCGTCCTCTTCAACAACAATACGTTCTCGTGCGTCGCGACCTTCGTGCAGAAGGCCGGCGTGGCGGCGCTCACCGGCGACGATGCACCGGTGCAGCGCATGAACGCGATCTTCCGCGAACGGCGCGACGCGATCGTCGCCGGGCTCAACCGTCTGCCCGGCGTCTCGTGCACGCTCCCCGAGGGCGCGTTCTACGCCTTCCCCAACGTCTCGAAGATCGCCAAGGACGACCGCCACCTCGCGCAGTGGCTGTTGCAAGAAGCCGGCGTCGCGTGCCTGGGCGGCCGCAGTTTCGGACCGGCTGGCGAAGGCTACCTGCGCTTCTCGTATGCGGCGTCGATCGACGACATCACCTGGGCCCTCGGCCAGCTCGCCGAAGCCCTCCCCCGCTACCGCGACCCGTAAGCTTCAGGCGTCGCCCAGGCGCATCGCGCCGCGGACGGCGCGCATCGTCCCCTCGGCGACGCGACGTGCGCGTTCGCTGCCGGCTTCCAAGATCGCGTTGACACGCGAGCGGTCGAAGGCCGCGCGTCGCGCGCGCACCGGCCGTAGGTAGGCATTCAGCGTTTCGGCGAGCTCCGACTTGCAGTCGACGCAGCCGAGCGCACCGGCCGCGCACGCTTCGCGAATCTCCGGCACCCGCGCCGCGTTCGAGTAATGATGCAGGGCGAAGACCGGACAGATCTCCGGGCGCCCGGGGTCGTTACGGCGCACCTTCAATGGGTCGGTGATGTACGAGCGCACCTTCTTGGTGGTGGTCGCTTCGTCGTCGGCGATGTCGATCGTGTTGTGCAGCGACTTCGACATCTTGCGGCCGTCGGTTCCCGGGACCGCCGGGAAGGCCGACAGCAGCGGTTGCGGTTCGATCAGCGTCGGGCCGTACAGGTGGTTGAACCGGCGCACGACCTCGCGGCCGAACTCGAGATGCGAGAGCTGGTCGCGCCCGACCGGGACCGTATCACCGGCGAAGGCCGCGATATCGCACAACTGCAGCAGCGGATAGCCTAAAAAGCCGTAGGTCGCGATCTCCGGACCGAGCTCTTCGAGCTGGTCCTTGTAGGTCGGGACGCGCTGCAGCCACGACACCGGAACGATCATCGAGAGCAGCGTGTGCAGTTCGCTGATCTGCGGCACGGCCGATTGCAGAAACACGACCGAACGCTCGGGGTCGATGCCGGCAGCCAGCCAATCGATCACCATCTCGTCGCGCGCGTCGCGGATCGCCTGCGGATCCGCAAAGCCGGTCGTGAACGCGTGCAGGTCGGCGACTTCGAAAAAGGTCTCGGCGCGTTCGCTCAGGCGAACCCAGTTCTCGAGCACGCCGATCAGATGCCCGAGGTGCAGCCGGCCGGTGGGCCGGGCGCCCGACATCACACGTCTCGGAACGCGCTCGAACCGGTCGCCTTCCGGCGTACGAACCTCCGCGATAAACTCGTTCTCCATTTCACTCCCGAGGCGAACCGCAACGGTTGTCTGCCGCGGGGTGCGCGACCTCCAGCTGTGCGCCGCTACTCCCGGCGTACGCTCGCATCGGTTCCCAACGACGCAACGCGCGTCCCGGCAAACGGCACGCCGTCGGCAAGCGCGCGCGCGACTCGCGCCCGCGCGCGCAGGATGGCGCTCGCGAGCGGCAGCCCGCGCGCCAGACCGGCCGCAATCGTGGTCGCAAGCAGGTCGCCCGTTCCGCGCATCGTCAGCGCGATGCGCGCGGTGACGAAGCTGCGCACGCCGCTCGCATCGGCGAGGATGTCGATCGCGTCGCCTTCGAGGTGGCCGCCCTTGACGAGCACCGCCCCGGGGCCGTAGGTCAGCAGCGCCGAGGCTGCCTCGTGCATCGTCGCAGCATCGCGAACCGGCCGGCCCAGCAGCGCGCCGGCCTCGTCGAGGTTCGGCGTCACCAGCGTCGCCCGCCGGAACAGCGCGTCACGGAGCGCGTCGCGGACCCCCGGTTCGCCGAGCCGATCGCCGGTGCTCGCCGCGAGCACGGGATCGACGACGACCGGAACGCCGGGGAACGCCGCGAGCCCGTCCGCGACCGCACGCACCGCGCCGGCGGAGACGAGCGCGCCGACGTGAAACGCCGCCACGCCGGCGTCCGCGAGCGCGGCAAACTGCGCCGCGATCAGGTCGGGCTCGACGCCGCGCACGGCGAGGACGCCGGCGGCGCTCTGCGCACTGACCCCGGCCACCACGCAGACCGGCCGCGCGTCATCGTCGGCGAGCGCGAGCGCGGCGAACACCAGTCCGGCGAATGCAAGCGGGTGCGTCGTACCGACCGTCGCGACGACCGGCACCGTCATCCCCAACGCTCCACGCAGGCCCGCGCCGTCCCTTCGGGGTCGACGCCGACGACGAGTGCGGAGGCAAGCGCTGCCATCGCCGCTCCCGTTTCGCGCGCGGCGCGCAATCCTTCGAGCGTGATCCCGCCGATCACGGCACACGGCAGCGCCGTCGCTTCGACGACCGCCCGCGCGCCGCTGATCCCGATCGGCAAGCCCGCGTCGGCTTTGGTGACGGTCGCGAAGAGCGGACCCGCGGCAATGTAGTCGATAAGCGTAGGGTCCGCCGCGCGCGCTTCCTGCGGCGTTCCACACGATAGCCCGATGATGCGCGGCCCGAGCGCGCTCCGAATCGCGGGCAGATCGAGCGCCGCGGCATCCTCTTGACCGAGGTGAACGCCGTCCGCAAGCCGAGCTAGACCTACGTCGTCGTTCACGATCGCGATGCCGCCCGCCGCGCGCACGCGTGACACAAGTGCAATCAGCGTGGCACCGTCGATGCCGTCCTTCGCACGGATTTGCACGATGCGAATTCCGCCCCGCAAAAGTGCTTCCGTGAACGCGATCGGCTCGACCGTATGCGGATCGACCAGCGCGTACACGCCGTGCAAACGCGAACGAGGAGCGTCACCGCCCCCCGTCCCCGTGTTTGCTACGATGCCCGTTACTGCTCGGGGTTCGCCGGGTTCACGACCGCAACGGTAACCGTCCCTTGCGCGCTCGGCGCACTGACAGCCGTCGCCGTCACCTGCACGCAGTAGGGGTAGTTGGTCGTGACCGTGGAGCCCGCCGGTGCACCCGCCGGCAACGGAACGACCACCGGCGGCGTAAAAATGATGTTCGCCGGGTTGGTCGGGTCGATCGTGATGTTAACGGAATAATCCGGCGCGTACGCGGCGGCTGCTCCGCCGGCCTGCGTGTACGAAAGGGCGGCACAGGCCTTCGTCTGTCCACCCGTGTTCGCGACATACTGGCCGCTCGTTACGACGGCCGCGGTCCAGGTGAAGCGGTTGTTGCCCGCGACGCCATTGCCGGCGCCGCTCACGCCGACCGCGCTGATCGGCAGGCCGGCGCCGGGCAACACGCGCGCGATGTTGCTCGGAGCGGCGACGGTTACGATGACGCGCTGCGGCGTCGAGGTGCTACTTAGTACCGACCCAGCGCCTCCGCAGGCGCAAAGACCGACAGCGCCCAGGACGGCGAAGGATCGGACGAAGCGACGCATGGGTGCGACTCCCCTGTAGCACGGCAAAACCCCGGCGGCCATGTCGGAGCGTCACCGCCGGGCCGGGCGACCGTTCCGTAGCCCCGCAGGCGGTTCCTCTCGTTGGCGGACGGAACTAGTTCGGCTGCGGAACGACCGGAATCGTCACGTCGAACGGTGCTTCGGCACCGTCGCGCAACGCCGGCGCCACCGTCAGCGACCATGCGCGCTTTTGCCCGTCGAGTCGCGTTGCCGAGAATGCGAGCCAGCCCGTGTACTGCGCGTTCGGCGCGAGCGGAATGCCTTCGAAGAGCCGCTTGTCGGTGATCGACCAGTCCTTGAGCGCGAGGATTCGGTAGACGCCGCCCTGATCGTCGCGCAATACGCTTTTGTCGTACGGAAGGACGGTGACGAAGTTGTCGCCGACGTTTGCGAACGTCACGATCATGTCGATGCGGTCGGGGAAGAACTCAACTTTCTTGACGGTGACGCGTAAACCGGACGCGTCCACCGTCGACGCGGTTGCGAATGCGCGATACGGTTTGCCGGGATCCTTGACATGCAGCACGCCGTGCTCGCGCACGACCCCCAGCAGCACGGTCGCTTCGAGTTCGCGTCGCGCATCGGTCGCGTGATCGACGAACGCGATCCGCTCACGCACGAAGTACACGCGGCCGTTGTCGTTGCCGTCAGCTCCGATCAGCCGCGCGCTCTCGAGCGCGATACCGTCGGCGTCGTACACGCTGCGATAACTCTGCGGATCGCCGAAGTACTTTCGTTCACTGTCGACCAGCAAGCCGTACGCGATGTCGTAACGCGCGGCGCGCTGCGCGGCGACGTACTTCTCGATCAGCGCCGTCTGCGCGTTGTGCGGCACGGGGCCGACGTGCGCCGCCGGCGCCGCTGCCAGCAAGACGAAAGCGGACAGGATCCCCGCGACGCGTGCGACGCGCGCAGCGCGCTTCACGGCGACGTTCCGAGCAGCAGGTCGACGATGCGCATCAAATCCTCGGGCCCCGCGTAGCGAAGTTCGATCGTGCCGCCCCGTTCCTGCGCGACGACGCGTACCTGGGTCGCGAACTTGTAGCGCAGCGCTTCGACGAAGGCTCCGTCGCCGTCGTCGCGCGGCGTCGGCGTGCGCGTACGGGCGCGCTGCGGCACCGCGTCGGCCGCGAGCTTCTCGAGCGCGCGCACGGAAAGCCCCTCGGCCACGGCTCGGCGGGCCATCGTCTCGCGCCGTTCCGGGACGAACGCGAGGACCGCCCGCGCATGGCCTGCCGTCAGCGACCCATCCCGCACGTAGGCCTTGACCGTATCCGGGAGCGACAGCAGACGCAGCGCGTTGGCGATCGCCGGGCGGCTTCGGCCGACGCGTTCGGCGACTTGCTCCTGGGTGAAGCTGTAGGCCTCGACGAGATGCGCAAACCCCATCGCCTCTTCCAGCGGATCGAGGTTCTCACGCTGCAGGTTCTCGATGATCGCCATCTCGAGCGACTCGCGGTCGTCGGCCGTGCGCACCAGCGCGGGGATCGTGTCCAGGCCGGCCGCGCGCGCCGCGCGCAGCCGCCGCTCGCCGGCGATCAGCTCGTAGCCCTCGCCCCGCTCGCGCACGATGATGGGAACCAGCACTCCGAAGGCCGCGATCGACGCGCGCAGTTCCTCCAGCGGCACCGCGGCGAAGCTGCGGCGCGGCTGGCGCGGGTTGGGGACGATCCGCGCGATCGGCAGTTGCTGCAGTTCGCGGCGCGGCGCGGCGGTCGTCAGGTCCGCGGTTCCCCCCTCGCCCAGCAGGGCGCCGAGGCCGCGCCCGAGCCCACGCCTGATGCTCATCCGCCGGAACCGCGCGCCAGCGGCGTGCTCGGGATCAGCTCCCTGGCGAGGGAAAGGTAGGCCTGCGCGCCGCGGCTCTTCACATCGAACAGGATCGCCGGCTTCCCGTAGGACGGCGCCTCGGAAAGCCGGATGTTACGCGGAATCTGCGTTGCGAACACGCGGTCCGGAAAATGCCGGTGCACTTCTTCGAGCACTTCGGTCGCCAGCTTCGTGCGTCCGTCGAACATCGTGATCAGCACGCCGCGAATCACCAAGTCGGGATTGAGTCCTTCTTTGATCCGGCGCACGATCGAAATCAGTTGGCTCAAACCTTCGAGCGCGTAGTACTCGGCCTGCACCGGAATGATCACCTCGGTCGCCGCCGTCAACGCGTTGATGGTGAGCAAACCCAATGACGGCGGGCAATCGATCAGCACGTCGTCGTATCTGCCGAGTACGGCTTCGAGCGCGCTCTTGAGCCGATTTTCGCGCTGCAGTGCGGACACGAGTTCGACTTCGGCGCCCGCCAAATTCAACGTTGCCGGGACGATGTCGAGGTTCTCGACTTCGGTCGCGCGCACGACGTCGCCGATCGCCACGCGTTCGAGCAGCACGTTGTAAATGTCGCGGTCGACGATACTCTTATCGACGCCGACGCCGGTGGTCGTATTCCCCTGCGGATCGATGTCGACGATCAGCACGCGCCGGCCCATCAAAGCCAGCGATGCGCCGAGGTTGACGGCGGTCGTCGATTTCCCGACGCCGCCCTTCTGATTGACGATCGCGATGACGCGAGCCGTCGTGGGGGTTGGTACTACCGCGGCCAAAAACCCGACCTATTGCGCAGAGAAGTGCTCGTCGATATAGCGTTCCGCGCGCTCGACGAGCAGGCCCGCCTCGTTCCGGGCCGGCTCGTCGGTCACTTCCTCGAACAGCGCCTGAAGGACCTCACCGACCCGGGCGTCGCCCCGGAACCCCGGCGGGGCGAGCCCCTTGCGCTCGAGGACCGCAATCACGTCGTCGCCCCCGATAGCGAGATCCCGCACGGCGAGAGCCGGTTTTTCGGCCAGCACGGCGGCCACCCGCCCCTCGAAGCGCTCGTTCGAATCGTCGCGCTTGGGCAGGCCGGAGCCGGTGATGTCGGCCCACCGCAGCGCGAACAGCCGCGCGACGTGCTCGGGCCCGATCCGCCGCACGAACCGCCGGATCGTCCGGTCCTGCGCCTCGGGATCGGCCGAGTACATGTGCTGGCGCACCAAATGGGCCACGGTCTCGACCGTCTCGGTGGGCAGCCGCAGCTTGGCCAGCATCGGGCGTACCAGGTCGGCTCCCACGTGCTCGTGCTGATAAAACGTGTTGCCGCGGCCGTCGGGGCGCGGCGCGGCCGTCCGCGGTTTCCCGACATCGTGCAGCAGCGCCGCCAAACGCAGCGGCAGGTCATCGGGCGATGCGGCGTCCAGGGTCGCGACGTTGTGGCGATAGACGTCGTACGCATGCCAATCGTTTTGGTCGACGTCGATGCCCTCGAGCAGCTCCGGCCAGAGCTGCCCGAGCACTCCTGTGGTGCGCAAAATTTCGAGCCCGATCGACGGCGTCTTCGCGCTGAGCAGCTTGCCGAATTCTTCGCCGATGCGTTCGGCCGACACGGTGACGATGAGCGGCGAAGCCTGCTGCATCGCCGTTTTCGCGCGTTCCGTCACGTCGTACTCGAAGCGCGCGGCGAACTGCGCGGCGCGCAACGTTCGCAGCGGATCTTCTTCGAACGCGCGATCGCTGACGATGTCGATCCAGCCGCGGCGGATGTCTTCGATGCCGCCGTACGGATCGACCACCGTGTCGTCGTCGAGTCGTCGCGCGATCATGTTCATCCGAAAATCGCGCCGGCCCAGATCGTCTTCGATCGGAATGTCGGGGCCCGATTCGATCGCGAATTCCTTGTGGCCGGCCCCTGTCGAGTGCTCGCGCCGCGGCAGCGCGATATCGGCCTCTCCGGCGGCGTGCCGGAACTTCAGCACCGCAAACGACGCCCCGACGACGTCGACCCTGCCGGCCCGTGACAGTGCCTCCAGCAGCCGGTCCTGCGGCACGCCGGTGACGACGTAATCCAAGTCCTTCGGAGGGCGCTCCTCGCCGTCGAGCTTGGTGCGAAACTCGTCCCGAACGCGGCCCCCTACGGCGTACACGTGTGCACCCGCAAGAATCGTTGTGAGGACGTCGTCTAGGGGGTGGCGCATTGGGCTCGGCGTTTTCCGTTCGGGGGTTTTGGCTCGGGCCGGGGGTGCCCGCAGGGTCGCCCGGGGCACGCTCCCTTCGCGCTTCGTGCGCTTCGGTCGCTGCTTGCTCCGGCGCTCCCGCCATCCTGGCTCCGCGCCTGCGCAAAGCACCCCGGGCGGCCCTGCGGGCGCCCCCGGCCCTCCTGGCCCGGATCGGCAAAAACGTTCGACAGCCGGGGGACCGCTTTGGCGACGTCGGGGGTGGAGTCGGCATCGCTGGCGCGGAGTGTTTCCCGGGAAACATTACTTTGTTTTGCAGAGCGATGTTCATCGTGGAACATTTGGGGGCTATAGACTTGACGCACCGGGCTGTTCCGTGACGCCGTCCCACAACTCCGCGAATGCCAACCCGTCCTTAAACGCCAGTCTCAGTGCATTGGCAACGTCGCCGCGGACGGCGTCATCGGCGTCAAGCTGGAGGTCGGCCATCATCGACATGGCGTAGTGAAGCCCAACTTGCTCAGCCGCAAGGCCACCCGCCTTGCCCCAATCGACCAGATATGCCAGCTTCGCCCGGCGTTCGTCATCCGTCATGCGGAGCTATTCGCGATTGCTCCGCGATGCAGCTTGGTGTTCGCCGTGGAAGTTCTGTCCCACAAACCCATTTCATCGGAGACATAGGGGGCGTTTGGTGGGGACGCCGTCTTTTCTTGGGAAGCGCGGGCTCGTGCGGCTGGTTTTCTGCAGTACCAGCAGCCTTCGGTCGCTGGTGAGGGGGCGTTCTTCGATCAGTTCGGCGCCGAGGACTAAGGCGGCGTCGGCGGTCGCGTTGCGTTCGCGGTCGTCGAGGGCGCCGCGTTGAAGCAGCGCGCGGCCGCCGATCTCGAGGAACGGCACAGTGAGTTCGGCGACGGCGGGGGCGGCTCCGACGGCGCGCGCGGTGGCGGTGCGGTAGGCTTCGCGGAAGGCGGGATCGCGGGCGGCATCCTCGGCACGAGCGGCGACGACGTCGCCGGTTTCGAGTGCGAGAGCGGCGAGGGTGCTGGTGAGGAAAGCGGCGCGCTTTTTGATCGGCTCGAGCAGCGTCACGCGGGCACCGGTGGCGAGGGCGAGCGGGATGCCGGGGATCCCGTTGCCGGAGCCGACGTCGATCAGCGGCGAGGCGACGTCGTCGCGCAAGGTCAGCGCGTCGAGGATGTGCTCGGCGAACGCGGCGCCCGTCTTGGCGCCGGTCAGATTGACCCGGCGGTTGGCGTTGAGGACCAGCGCCGCGTAGACGGCGAGTCGCTCGGCGAGGGGCGGCTCGAGGCCGGCGGCTTGGAACGCGGCCAGGGCTTCGGGATTCGGGAGCGGGAGCGCGCTCACGCGGAGGCGGCGTGCCGGTGCAGATGGACGCTCAGCAGCGCGACGTCGATGGGGGTGAGCCCGGGGATCCGCCGCGCGGCGCCCAGCGTGCGCGGCCGGGTGCGGTCGAGCTTCTCGCGCGCCTCTCGCGAGAGCGCGCGGATCGTCGTGTAGTCGAGATCGGCGGGTACGGCCACGGCTTCGTCGCCGGCGGCGCGTTCGATCGCGGCCTGCTGGCGGCGCACGTAGCCGTCCATCTTCAACTCGATCTCGATGCGGCCGGCGATGTCGTCGCTGACGTCCGGAGGGGCGCCGCGAAGATCGGCGGCCGTCACGTCGGGCCGGCGCAGGGCGTCGGCGACCGTTGCCCCGGGCGAAAGGTTGACCCTGCCGACGGTTTTGGGTGCGCGGGTCGTGCGTGACCACGCCAGGCCGCGTTCGAGGGCGCTGCGACGGGCTTCGAACGCGTCCCATTCGGCATCGTCGATCAGTCCGAGTTCGCGGCCGGTCGGGGTGAGCCGCAGATCGGCGTTGTCGTGACGCAGCACGACGCGGTGTTCCGCGCGCGAGGTCAGCATGCGGTACGGTTCGTCGACACCGCGCGTCACGAGGTCGTCGATCAGCACGCCGAGGTAGGATGTCTCGCGGCCCAAGCGCAGCGGCGCGCGGCCGTGCGCGCGCTGCGCCGCGTTGATGCCGGCGATCAAACCCTGCGCGGCCGCCTCTTCATAACCGCTGGTCCCGTTGAGCTGCCCGCAATGGAAAAGGCCTGCCACGCGGCGCGTTTCGAGGCTGGCGTCGAGTTCGGTCGGCTGGACGAAATCGTATTCGACCGCGTAGCCCGCGCGCAGCATCACGACGTCGGCGAAACCGGGCAGCGTGCGCAGCATCGCTTCCTGCACGTCGGCCGGCAGCGAGGTCGAGAAGCCGCCGACGTAATACGTCGGCTCGTCCCAGCCTTCGGGTTCGACGAAGATTTGGTGGGTCGGGTTGTGCGCGAACTTGACGACCTTGTCTTCGATCGACGGACAGTAGCGCGGGCCGATTCCCTCGATCAACGCGAGCCCGTAGAGCGGCGAGCGGTGCAGGTTCTCGCGCACCAGCGCATGCGTGCGCGCGTTCGTTTCCACGATCCAGCACGGCAGCTGCGGGCCGGCGAATCCGGTGGGTGCCGCGTACGAAAAAGCCAGTGGTGACGGGCTTGGCGGCTGCATCGCCATCTGCGAGGTATCGAGCGACGTGCGCGCAACGCGCGGCGGCGTCCCCGTTTTCAGGCGCGCGAGCGGAAAGCCCAGCCGCGCGAGCGCGGCCGACAACCCGACCGCCGGCGCTTCGCCGATCCGTCCTTCGGCGCGCACGTCATCGCCGCGGAACGTCTTTCCGCCCAAGAACGTGCCGGTCGCCAGCACGACGTTGGGCGCGCGCAGCGTGCGTCCATCCGCGAGCAGGACGCCGCGCACCGCGCCCGCCTCGACCAGCAGATCCTCGGTCATCGCCGGTACGACGTCGAGGTTGCACTGGGCGGCGATCGTCTCGCGCGCGACCCGTGCGTAACGCGGCTTATCGGCCAGCGCGCGCAGCGCGCGCACCGACGGACCCTTCGACTCGTTGAGAAACCGTGCGTGCAGCGACACGCGGTCGGTCACGCGCGCCATCGCACCCCCGAGCGCGTCGATCTCGCGCACCAGTTGCCCTTTAGCGCTGCCGCCGATCGATGGATTACAGGCAAGGGTGCAGATGCGCTCCGGATCGCCGGTGACCAGCAGCGTCGGCGCGCCGAGCCGTGCCGCTGCCAAGGCTGCTTCGAAGCCGGCATGGCCGCCGCCGACGACGATCACCGCGGCATCGTCGCCGCGCAGCACGGTACTCATGGAACGCCCCGGATCGTAACACGCGGCGGCCCGGTGCGCCATCGCCGGACCGGCGACCGCGGGGCGGAGCTACGCGGCAGTGCCGAGGCTGGCTGGGATCGTCTCGCTGATCGCGGCGCCGAGCGCGGCGTCGAGCAGGCGCGTCATCGCGTGCACGGCGCGGATCGTCGGGGTCGGAATCCCGAGCAGGCCGCCCAGCTCGAGCAGCGCGCCGGTCATGCACTCGAACTCGAGCGCGCGACCGCGTTCGACGTCCTGCAGCATCGAGGTCTTGTGTTCGCCGACGCGTCGCGCGCCGTCGATCCGCTTCTCGATCGAGACCGGCATCTCGACGCCCAGCGCGGCGGCGATCGTCGCGCATTCTTCCATGATGCTGCGCACCAGCGCCTCGGCGTCGGGATCGCGCAGCATCGTCGCCAACGTCGTGCGGGTCAGCGCGGAGACGGGGTTGAGGGCGGCGTTGCCGAGCAGTTTGACCCAGACCTGCGCCCGCAGGTCGGTCTCGACCGGCGCCTTCAATCCGCCGGCCGTCATCGCCGCCGCGATCTGCGCGATCTCGTCGTCGACCGCACCGTCCGGCCGGCCCAGCGCGTAGCGGGTGCCTTCGATATGACGGATGACACCGGGCGACTCGATCTCGGTCGAGCAGTAGATGACGCAACCGACGACGTTGTCGGGGTCGATACCGGCGGCGAGCCGTCCGTTCGGGTCGACGCTTTCGAGCGTCGTGCCGTCGAGGGCGCCGCCGTAGCGCTGGAAGTACCACCACGGAATCCCGTTCTGCATTGCGATCACGCGCGTGCCGCGGTGGCTGAGCGCCTGGATGCGCGGGAGCATCGGTCCCAACTGGTTCGCCTTGAGCGCCACGATCACGCAATCGAAGGGGCCGCTCTCGGTGCCGTCGTCGGTGACCGGGACGCGGACGTTGAAGTCGCCGCGTTCCGAGGCGACGGTGACGCCGCGCTGCCGCATCGCCCCGAGGTGCGCGCCCCGCGCGATCAGCGTGACGTCGGCGCCGGCACGCGCCATTGAGGCGCCGACGTAGGCGCCGATTGCCCCGGCGCCCAGGACCGCATAGCGTTCGATCGACATGTGGGATTCTTAGCACCATCGCGCCGCCGGCCGCCGCTCGCGTGCCCAAGAGGTGGCGGATCCGGCGTGAACGGCGGCCTGCTGCGCCCGAGCGGCGGCGCTATTTGCCGACGCAGAAGCGGGCGAAGATGCCGCTGAGGATGGCCTCGGTCGCTTCGGCGCCGGTGATCTCGCCGAGCGCGGCGACCGCGGCGACCAGGGACGGCACGGCCAAATCGAGCGGCTCGCCCGCGGCGACGGTCGCCGTCGCCTCGGCGAGCGCGGTGCGCGCCCGGGTCACCGCGTCGGCTTGCCGCGCCGAGGCCAGGTGCGGACGGGCGACGTCGAGCGTGGCGCCGTTCGTCGCGGCGTGGGCGACCGCGGCGCGCACTTTTTCGATCGTGGCCCGGTCGTGCGCCGAGCCGCTGAGCGCGTCGCGCTCGGCGGCCTCGCGCTGCGCGTAGCCGACGCTGCCGAGGTCGCGTTTGTTGAAGAGGACGACCCGCGGCCGTGCGCGCGTCTCGCGCAGCACGAGCCGGGCGTCCGGGTCCAGCGGTTCCGAGCCGTCGACGATCACCAGTGCCAGCGTCGCCGCCGCGAGCGCGCTGCGCGTTCGCTCGATCCCGCTGCGCTCGATCGGTTCGGCGCTGGTGCGCAGCCCGGCGGTGTCGATCGCGCGCACCGTGATCCCGTCGGCGACAAACGCCTCTTCGATCGTATCGCGGGTCGTGCCGGGCCACGGCGAGACGATCGCGCGCTCCTCGCCGAGCAGCGCGTTGAGCAGCGTCGACTTGCCGGCGTTCGGCGGCCCGACGATCGCGACCGACAGTCCCTCGCGAATCAGCCGGCCGCGCTCCCAATCGCGCTCCAGTTCCGCCAGCGCCGCCTCGACCGCGTGCAGCGCGTCGCGCACGTTGGTTGCCTGCGGCTCCGCTATTTCGTCGGGATAGTCGATCGCGCCGGAGAGTTCTTCGACGATCGCCAACAGCGGCCGCCGCGCTTCATCGATCGCGTCGCGTAAGGCGCCGGCCAGATTCGCTTGCGCCGCCCGCAGTGCGGCGTCGGACTCGGCCGCGATGATGTCGGCGACCGCCTCGGCGGCGCTGAGGTCGATCTTGCCGTTGAGGAAGGCACGGCGCGTGAACTCCCCGGGCTCGGCGGCGCGCGCGCCCGCCTGCAGCAAGGCGCGCAGCGTTTCACGCACCACGACCGGGCTGCCGTGCAGGTGAAGTTCGACCACCTCTTCACCGGTCACGGTGCGCGGCGCGTCCATCGCGAGCGCAAGCCCGCGATCGATCACGCCGCCGCCGCGATCGACGATCGTCCCGTACGTCGCGACGCGATCGACCAGCGGCTCGCGGCTGCGAAAGACGCGTGCCGCGATGGCGCGCGCGTGCGGTCCGCTGCAGCGTACGATCGCGATCGCGCCCCGTCCCGGCGGCGTCGCGATCGCGGCAATCGTCTCATTCATGCGCGACGGCGCGCCGGATTGCCGGCTCAGGCGCCGGCGGCGGCTTCCTTGGGATGCACGACCAGACGCCGTTCCGGCTCGACGCCTTCGGACTCCGTGCGCACGAAGGGCGAATCGGACAGCGCCAGGTGAACGATCTTGCGTTCGGAGGGCAGCATCGGTTCGAGCGTGATCGGCCGCGCTTCGCGAATCACGCGTTCCAGCGTCGCGAGCGCCAGCGTCTTGAGCTGATCGGCCCGGCGTGCGCGGTAACCTTCGGCATCGATCGTGTAGTAGCGGCGGTTGCTGCGCACGCCGACGTTGATGATGTTGTTGTAGATGAGGTTGAGCGCTTCGAGCGTCTTGCCTTCGCGACCGATCAGCGAAGCGAGCTTCGGACCACGCACTTCGAAGTACTCACCCTCGCTGCGCGCGATGTAGACGATCTCGACATCGTCGAGCCCCATCTTGGTGAGGATCTCCTCGAGCAAGGCGCGCGCCGGCTTCGCCTCATCGGGCTCGACCGAGGGTTCGACCGCGGCCATCGGCTCGCGCGGCGGTCCCGAACGTCGCGGCGGCCGGCGTTCGCCGCCGCCGCCGGCGGGAGCGCTTCGCGCCGGCGAACCTTGCCCTGCGCGGCGCCGCTGGCCATGCGCGCGACGGCGACCTGCTTCGTTGTCTTCCATGCGTCCTTATCTCTTCAGCGGATCAGCGCCGGGACCGCTTCTTCGAGCGGTAGCGGCGTTTTCCGTTCGATGCGGCAGCGGATCCGGTCACCGCGCCGTTCAGTTGTTTGGGGCCCTCGGCCGCCAGCGCGGCCGTTGCGACCGCGGGAACCGCGACGTCCTTCTTGCCGCCGATCAGGCCGTAACGCCGAAACATGATGTACTGCTGCGCGACCGTGAACACGTTGAGCGCCAGCCAGTAGATGTAGAGCGCCGATGCCCAGCGATACTTGAAGCCGAAGAACGCGATCATCGCGGGCGACACGATCGCCATGATCTTCTGCGTCTGCGCCTGCTGCGGGTCTTGCGAGGGCGGGCTGCCGTAGCGCACCGTGAAGTACATCGAAACGACGTAGAGCACGAGCAGCACGACGTCCGGCACCGCGAGGCTGGTCGCGAAGATGTTGGGGAAGTGCTGGGAGATCGCGGAGCCGATCCACAGCCAGTGCTCGTTTTGGAATGACGACAGCTGGCCCTGAATCGCCCAGTACAGGCCGATCAGAATCGGGAACTGGATCAGCATCGGGATGCAGCCCGCCAGCGGGTTGACTTTGTGCTCCTTGTAGAGCGCCATCATCGCTGCGTTTTGGGCCTGCGGATCGCTCTTGTGTTTCGCCTGCAGCGCTTTGACGAGCGGCTGGACCTTTTGCATCTCGGCCATCGAGCGGAACTGCATGTCCGAGAGCGGCCACAGCACGACGCGCACGACCAGCGCCAGCGCGATCAGGGCCCAGCCGTACGACGGGATGATGTGATGGATCCCGGTGAGGACGCCGCCCAGCATATGGACGAGTGGATCGAAGAAGATATTCGAGGCGAGCACGGCGTCAGGGGGCCTTTCGGGTGGGGACCGGGTCGTAGCCGCCCGGTTGCCAGGGTCCGCATCGGGAGAGCCGATGCATCGCGAGCCTACCCCCGCGCACGAATCCGTGTTTCTCGATCGCTTCGGCGGCATACTCCGAGCAGGTCGGCAGATAGCGGCACGCCGGCGGCACGAGCGGAGAGACCAGACGTTTGTAGAGCCGGAGGATCGTCAGTATCAGTGTTTGCATCAGGCGGGCGGACCGAGCACACGCGCGACCTCGGTAACCAGTGCGGAGAAGAGTGCCTCGCCGGCACCGGGCCGGGCGACGAAGACGATGTCGCGCCAAGGCGGCGCGCCAAGGGGATAACGATCGAGAATCGACTTCAGGCGTCGCCGCAGACGATTCCGGACCACCGCGCCGCCGACCGTCGTCGCGACGGTGATCCCGACCCGGGTGTGGCCTCGACCGGCGGTCACGAAACTGCTGAGGAGTACGCCGCCGAATCGCTTCCCGCGGCCGCGAACCCGGGCAAAGTCACTCCGCCGCCGCAGCGACTCATACTTCCGCATACAAAAGGTCGCATTTTTCGAAGGGCGGACGGGGTCGCGGCCGATCCGAGGACCCGCGAAGGGTACGACCGCAGGCCGAAACCCGCTAAACGGTGAGGCGGTGACGGCCCTTCTTGCGACGCGCGGCGATGACGCGACGGCCGTTCTTGGTCTGCATGCGCTCGAGGAAGCCGTGAACGCGCTTACGGCGCCGATTGTGCGGCTGGTAGGTCCGCTTCACGAACGAGTTCTCCTAGTGGGTGAGCCGAGGCGGTTGAGACCCAGGCGTGCGACAAGACAGTATACGGGCGCACCCGTCGCACCGTCAAGGAAAATCCTTAAACCGCGAACCGTTCCTGATTTGTCCACAGCGGTGGATAGACCTGTGGACAGCCCGGCCGCCCGGCGCGCGCCGGACCCGCGCCAGCAACGGGTTCCTGCCCCCATTCGTGCGTATTTGAAAGTCGTGGAAACGGACCGCGCGCCTCGTCAGGACGGCCCGGCGAAGCCTGTGGAAAAGTGGATAATTCCGGGGGAAAAGACCGCAGGACTGCTACCTCCCCCCTCCAATCCCCGTTCCTCATCTCTCCGGCGCTTTTCCCAGCTGCGCCGGTTCGTATTCATCCGATAGGTACGCCCATGAACCAGACCAGCACGGTCGCTCCCGAGGGACTCTGGAGCGCGGCGCTCGAGCGGCTCGAGCCTCGGTACAACAAGCCAGTTTTCGAAATGTGGCTCAAACCGATGCGGCTGGTCGCCCTTTCGCCCTCGGAGATCGTGCTGGCGGTTCAGACGACCTTCGCCCGGGACTGGGTCGAGAATCGTCTCAAGCTCGACATCACCTCAGTGCTGGGCGAACTGCTGGGGGGCGAGATCGCGCTGCGCGTCATCGTCGACCCCGGCGATGAGGCCGAGACGCCCGCGACGGCCGTGCCGAGCACGGCCCGGGTGGCGCCCTCCGACGATCTGCGCATCGGACACCTCAACGTCCGCTACACCTTCGACGATTTCGTCATCGGCAATTCGAATCGCTTCGCCCACGCGGCCGCCCAGGCCGTCGCCGAAGCGCCGGCGATGGCCTACAATCCGCTCTTCCTCTACGGCGGCGTGGGTTTGGGCAAGACCCACTTGATGCACGCGATCGGCCACCGCGTACTCGAACGCAACGCCAACGCCAACATCGTGTACGTCTCGTCCGAGAAGTTTACCAACGAATTCATCATCGCGATCAAGAACAATCAGACGGTCGAATTCCGCAACCGTTACCGTCACGTCGACGTGCTGCTGATCGACGACATCCAGTTTCTCGAAGGCAAGGAACAGACCCAAGAGGAGTTCTTCCACACCTTCAACTCGCTGCACGAAATGCAGAAGCAGCTCGTCATCTCCAGCGATCGGCCGCCCAAGGAGATTCAGACGCTCGAGAATCGGCTGCGCTCGCGCTTCGAGTGGGGGCTGCTGACCGACATCCAGCCGCCGGACTTCGAAACGCGCGAAGCGATCCTGCGCAAGAAGGCCGAGACCGAAAAGGTTCCCGTCCCCGACGAAGTTCTGGCCTTTATCGCCAAGGTGATTCCGTCGAACATTCGCGAGCTCGAGGGTTCGCTGATCCGGGTCGTTGCCTTCGCGTCGCTGACGAAATCGCCGATCACCGTCGAACTGGCCGCCGACGTGCTGAAGAACGCCGTTGCCGCCGCGCCGATGCATCGCGTGACGATACCGCTGATCAAAGAACGTGTGGCCAAGCAGTACGCCATCTCGATCAAGGAGATGGAGGCGCAGCGCCGCGATCAGCGCGTGACGCTGCCGAGGCAGATCGCGATGTACATCGCCTGGCAGCTGACCGGCGCGTCGCTGCCGCAGATCGCGCGCGAGTTCGGAAAGAAAGATCACACGACTGCGATGTACGCGCGCGACAAGATCGCCGACATGATGGAAGCCGACGAAGCCTTCCGCAACAAAGTGCGTTCGCTCGTCGCCCAGATTCAAAGCGAATAACCCGCACCCTGCGGCGCAGCCCGCGCATCGCTCGAGCCCGGGGTCACACCGGGCTCTCTTTGCGCGCCCTCCAGGGCACTCTCCAGAACGGCTCCCGGCGCACGCCATCCAAAGCAACCGCACGGCGCAATCCACCGGCGACATCCTCGCAAAACCGGCGGACCGCCGCGGCCGCAGGCCGCGAGGACCGCGAAGGATTCATTCGCAGATGAATCCACCAGGGTTGACTGAGCACGAGTGGAAAAGCGGGAAACGCGTGCTAATGGGGATGCGGTGGAGGGACGACCGGTTTCGTCCACACCCCGATCGGAACGCGAAGCCACGGCGCACTTGGTGTCGAGCGGTCGTCCCCGCTAATCACCGCCTTACTGCTGGTACGACGATCTTTCTTATACTAAAGACGGACGCCGGCATCGACCTCGGAACGGTGGATCAGTGAAGTTCACGTGTAGTACGAAAGACATCGCGTCCGCGGTCGGCGCGGCGAGCAAGATCGTCAACGCGCACACGACCGTGCCGATCCTCTCGAACGTGCTGCTCACCGCCGACGACGGCAGCATTCGCGTGCGTGCAACGGACCTCGAACTCACCCTGGAGCAGTCGTTCCCGGCCGAGGTCGCCGAAAGCGGCGCGGTCACCGTCCCGGCCCGCCTGTTCGGCGGCTATCTGGGCAACCTACCGGCAGGACTGCTCGAGCTGACCGGTTCACCTTCCCGGGCTTCGGTCAAGGCCGAGCGCTCCAACTACGATTTTCACGCCCTTCCGGCCGACGAATACCCGCCGCTTCCGAGCGCCCAAAAGGGACAGTCCTTCGCGATCGGCGCGAAACGTTTTCGGGAAGGCGTCGCCGCCACGATCTTTGCCGCCTCCAACGAGGAAGCGCGCGGCGCGGTGCTGATGGGAACACTGCTCGAACTCGACGGGTCGACGATCACGCTGGTCGCCACCGACGGGTACCGGCTGGCGCGCTGGACCGCAAAGCTCGAAAACGGGATCGACGGAACCGCAAAGTACATCGTGCCGTCGCGCGCGCTCAACGAGGCCGCGCGCAATCTCGGCGCCGCGGAGGTGGTCGAGCTGACCGCGCTCGGGCCGCAGTCCAATCAGCTTCAGCTCAGCGCCGGAACGACATCGATCGTCGTGCGGCTCGTCGATGGGCAGTATCCCAACTACCAGCAAGTGATTCCGGCAAAATTCGATCGCCGCGTCGTCGTCAACACGCAGGCCCTGATCGGCAGTTTACGCCGTGCCGAGCTCGTCGCCGGCGACCGCGCCTCGATGGTGAAGCTCGAAGTTGCAAACCAGACGCTGATGATCACCGCGAAGTCGGACGTCACCGGCAACGCCTACGAAGAACTCGAAGTTGAGCAAACCGGCGAAGATCTTGCGATCGCGTTCAACGCGCGCTACCTCGTCGAGATCCTCAACCACGTCGACTCGCCGCAGACCGTGCTCGAATTTCTCGGCCCGCTCTCGCCGGCCGCCATTCGCCCGCTCGAGACCACCGACGGCGCGGAACAACTCTACGTCCTGATGCCGCTGCGGCAGTAGCCCGCAGGCGTTGACCGCTTTCCCCGCCTGAACGTGCGGCTCGAGCACGTGCGGTTGGCTGACTTTCGAAATTATGCGAGCCTCGAATTTGCGCCGGCGCAAGGGCTCAACGTGTTCGTTGGACCGAATGCGCAAGGGAAGTCGAACCTGCTCGAAGCGCTGGCGATGCTCGGGACCGGCAAATCGTTTCGTGCCCACCGCGAGAGCGAATTGATCCGCACCGGCAGCGAGCGCGCGGAGATCGGCGGCGAAGCGCGCATCGCCGCCGGTGAAGTCCGGCTGCGCTGCACGCTGACGACGACGCCGGCCGGGACGCGAAAGACCTTCGCCGTCAACGGCGGGTCGGTCGGGTTCGCGCGTTTTCTGGGCCGCACGCGCGTCGTGACGTTCGTGCCGGCCGACTTGCAGCTCGCGAGCGGCGGGCCGTCGCTGCGGCGCGCGTTTCTCAACGGAGCGCTGGCGCAGCTCTCGCCCGTGTACTACCGCGACCTCGCGCTTTACGGGAAGATCGTGCAGCAGAAGGCGGCGCTGCTGCGCGGCGCGATCGCGGCCGACCGCGAACTGCTGCTCGCGTACAACGACGAGCTGGTGCGGCCGGCAAGGGCACTGATCGCCGCGCGCCGCGCGTTTGCGGCCGAGCTTTCCGAAGCGACCGGCGCGATGTACGCCCGCTGGCGCGGCGCCCGCGAGCGGCTCACGCTGACGTATGCGGCGAACCCCGAAGGCGACGTCGCCGAAGCGCTGGCGGCGCAGCTCGATGCGGAAGTCCGCCGGCGCGCGACGCTGGTCGGCCCGCACCGTGACGATCTGCGGCTGCTCGTCGACGGTAAACCGCTGGCGGCGTTCGGTTCGCAGGGTCAGCAGCGCACAGCGGTGCTGGCGCTCAAGGTCGCCGAATACGACGTCATGCGCGCCCGCAGCGGTGAGGCTCCGATCCTGTTGCTCGACGACGTCTTGAGCGAACTCGACGCCGAACGTGCGGGCGGATTTCTCGGCGCGGTCGAGGGATTCGAACAGGCCTTCTTGACCACCACCGACCTGCCGCGCGACCTGGGCGCGGCCGCGACCTGGTCGATTCGCGCGGCGGCGCTCACGCCGTGCTGAAACTCGGCAGCGTGCTCGACGCCTGGCGGCCGAAGCCGGGACCCGGCGGCGACCCGTTGGCGGCCGCGCGTTCGGTGTGGCCGGACCTCGTGGGTGCCGATGTGGCGCGCGCGGCGCAGCCGGTCGCGATCGAACGCGACACGCTCATCATCCTGACCACCTCGGCGTCGTGGTCGCACCAGCTCGCATTTCTCGAACCCGAGATCGTGCGCGGCCTCGCCGCCCTTCCCCAGACCGTGGCGATCACGCGGCTGCGGTTTCGGGTGGGCAAACTCCGGCGCGCGGCGCCGGCGGGGTCGGCGGCGGAACAACGGCGCGCCCAGCGTTCCGCCGCCGTCGAGCCGCCGGCCAAAACGCTCGCTGACGCGCTGGCGCGGCTGCGCCGGTCGGTCGAGCGTTCGCGCGCCGCCCACCGTGCGCTCGGGGGCCGTTTTTGCACCGTTTGCGAAGCGCCGACGGCGGCCGGAATCGCGCGCTGCATCCCGTGCCGCGACGAAAGCGAGCGCCAGCGGCGCTTCGCGTGCGAATGCCTCCTGTTCGAGGCGCCGTGGCTGCCTACGAACGACGTGCTCGTCCTGGTCGACGGACTCACCCCCGAGCAGTTCGATGCGATTCGGCGCCGTTTGCTGCGCTCGTGGTGGGACGAAATGTGGCGCGCCAGCAAGCTGTTCCGGCTGCGCCAGCCGATCGATCGCCGCCGCCTGCGCAAGCTGGCGAGCTCCTTCGTGCTGCTCGAGACGCACATCGATCCGAACCGGCTCGAAATGGATTCCGCGGTGCGTAAGAACGCGCTCGGTGAACTCTACGACTTCGTCTGCGAAATCGAGACCTTGCCCGCCTGATCGGCGGCGTGAAAGGTGATTTTCGAGCCTTCACGGCGAAGATAGAGGTTCGAATGAACGACTATACCGGCGAACAAATCGAGGTCCTTAAAGGCCTCGAGGCTGTTCGCAAGCGCCCCGGGATGTACATCGGCAATACGGCCGAGCGCGGACTCCACCAACTGGTCTACGAAGCCGTCGACAACGCGGTGGACGAAGCGCTGGCGGGCTACGCCAAAACGATCCGGGTCGTGCTCTACAAAGACGGCTCGTGCTCGGTCGAGGACGACGGCCGCGGCATTCCGCTCGACGTCATTCCGGAAGAAGGCCTGCCGGCGATCGAGGTCGTCATGACGGTGCTCCACGCGGGCGGCAAATTCGGCAAGGGCGGCTACAAGGTTTCGGGCGGCCTGCACGGCGTCGGCATCTCGGTCGTCAACGCGCTCTCGGAAAAAATGATCACCCGGGTGCGGCGCGACGGCTGGGAGTGGGAGATCGCCTTCGAGCGCGGCACGACCGTGCAGAAGTTGAAGAAGCTCCGCCGGGCCGAGGGCAGCGGGACCTACGAGTGGTTCAAGCCCGACCCCACGGTGTTCGAGACGCTGGAGTTCTCGTGGAAGATCCTCGAGAACAGGCTGCGCGAGCTGGCCTTCCTCAACCGCGGGCTGGAGATCACGCTGCGCGACGAGCGCGGCGACGAGCTGCGCGAACGGATCTACAGCTACGAGGGCGGGATCGTCTCGTTCGTCGACTGGCTCAACGAGAACAAAGAATCGCTCACCCCGGTCATCTCGACCAACGGCGAACGCGAAGACGTCGTCGTCGAGTGCGCGCTGCAATGGCAAGACGGCTACAACGAAGTCGTGTACTCGTACGCCAACAACATCAACACGATGGAGGGCGGGATGCATCTGACCGGCTTCCGCACCGCCGTGTCGGGGAAAGTCAACGAGTACGGCCGCAAGCGCGGCATGCTCAAGGAGGTGGACCCCAACCTCTCGACCGACGACTGCATGGAGGGGCTGACCGCGATCGTCTCGGTCAAGCTGCAAGACCCGCAGTTCGAAGGCCAGACGAAGACCAAGCTTGGCAACGCCAAGATCCGCCCGATCGTCTACGGTCTGGTCAGCGAGCGGCTCGATTTCTTCCTCGAGGAAAATCCGAAGATCGCACGCGCGATCGTCGACAAGTGCATGCAGGCCGCGCGCGCACGCGAAGCCGCCAAGAAAGCGCGCGATCTGACCCGCCGTAAGAACGTGCTCGAGGGCAGCGGGCTGCCGGGCAAGCTGGTCGACTGCAAGACGCAGGACCCCGCGCTCTCGGAGATCTTCTTGGTCGAAGGCGATTCGGCCGGCGGCACCGCCAAGGGCGGCCGCGATCCGAATACGCAAGCGATCCTGCCGTTGCGCGGCAAGATCCTCAACGTCGAGAAAGCACGTCTGGACAAGATGCTCTCGAACGAAGAGATCCGCACCATGATCACCGCGCTGGGAACCGGCTTCGGCGAGGAATTCAACGCCGACAAGCTGCGCTATCACAAGATCATCATCATGACCGACGCCGACGTCGACGGCTCGCACATCCGCACGCTGCTGCTGACGTTCTTCTACCGGCAGATGCGGCAACTGGTCGAGCGCGGCTATGTCTACATCGCGCAGCCGCCGCTGTACGGCCTCAAGAAGGGCAAGCGGCAAGAGTGGGCGTTCACCGACGCCGAGATGACCGCGATCTTCAACGGCAGCGACCCGAAAGACTGGACCATCCAGCAGTTCAAGGGACTCGGCGAGATGGACGCCGAGCAGCTGGCCGATACGACGATGGACCCGCAGAAACGGCGTCTCAAGCAAGTGACCCTCGAAGAAGCCTCCGAGGACGCGGAACGGATGTTCACCACCCTCATGGGTGACAAAGTGGAACCGCGCAAGCTCTTCATTCAAGAGCATGCGCGCACCGTCCGCAACCTCGATCTCTAGGCCGGCGCGCCGCACGTTTACCGGCGCGCACGCTCGGGCATAGGAAGCGGTGGCTAGGCTCAGACCGTCGCGGCGTTCGACGATCCTCGTCGCAATCGTCGCGGCGCTGGTGATCGGCGGCGTCCTGGGCCGGCACGTCCTCATCCGCGGCGCGCTTCAAGTCGTGCTGTCGGCCGTCACCGGCTACGACATCGGCTTTGGCGATCAGCGCGTCGGGTTCTCACACGCCGCGTTCTTCGACGTCCACGTTCGCAAGAACGGTGACCCGGTGCTGGATGCGGCGCGCGTCGATGTCGAGTATGCGTTGCGCGATATTTTCCCCGGCGGCCAGCATCGCTTCGGGTTCGCCGCGATCGCGATCCAGGGGCCGATCTTGACGATCACGCGTCATGCCGACGGTTCGCTGACGTTCCGGCCCCCGGGCGTCGGCGCGCCGTCGGCGGCACCGCCAGCCGCAACGCGCCGCGCCGCCGCGCCATACTACTTCACGGCACGTTTTCGCAACGGCGTGATACGCCTGATCGACGAAGCGCCGCAGCAGCCGGACCTCGCGACCCAGACGATCGTCGATGTCGCGCTCGACGCCTCGGTCAAATCCGACGCGCGCACGACCGCGCGCGTTTCGGGTGTGCTCTTGGCGCGGCACGCATCGGGCGCGCCGCTGCAGCGCTATCCGCTGCAGGTGCGTTCGGTGATCGACGTGCAGCGCGGTTTCGCGCTGACCCGTTTGCGCGCGCGGGAACTGCCGCTGCGCGGGCCGCTGAGCTTCATCGTGCACACGCGCGCGGTACGCTTCGACGACGGGCGCATCGACGCAGTCAACGCGAGCGCGTTCGCGCTGGCGAAACCCGGTGCCGACTTCACGTACACGCTGGGCGGCACGTTCGTGCTGCGCGACGGGCGGATCGACGTCACCGCGCTGCGGCGCCCGCTGCGCGATCTGCAGGCGACCTTCACCCTGTGCGACACGTCGCTCACGACGCCGGCGCTCGCCGGTTCGGTCGCGGGCGTGCCGTTGCACGGGCGCGGCGCACTGTTCGACCTGTTCTCCGTGCCCCGCTTTCGGATGGCCGTCAGCGGCGACGGCCCGCTGACCGCGCTGCGCACGCTGTTCGCTTTTTCTGCCGACCTGCCGTTGAGCGGGACCGCGCACCTCGAGACGCTGCTGGCCGCGCAGCTGGCCAAGCCGTTGATCCGAATCTGGTTTTCGACGCCGCAGGTCTCGTACGGCCGTTACCCGATTGACGATGTTGCCGGCTTCGCCGACTACTACAACTCGTCGCTGCTGCTGCCGGGAATTCGCGCCCGGTACGGTGCCGCGGATGCAACGGTCGGCGGACGCATCGATTTTGGCAGCGACGGGAGCGACATCGCACTGGTCGCCAACGCGCGCGGTGCCGGGATCAGCCTGCCCTATACGAATGAGTTCGCACCGGACAGCGCCATCGATGCGACGGCACTGCTCACCCAGCCGCCGGGCCAGCGGTTTGCCGCGCGGGGTACCGTGGCGGCGACCGGTGCGACGTTCGGGGCGATGACCTTCGCTGTCGACCAGTACGGCGTCGGTGAGTTCGGGCCGTTTTCGTTCTCGCGCTCGGACGGCTCGTCGCTCGCCGGCGCATTCGAACTCGCGCGGCCGATCTCGGCCAGCGCGGGTTGGCTGCATTTCCGCAACTTCCGGCTGGCGCCGATCAACGTCGCCGCCACGCTCCCCGGCGCGCGCATTCCGACCTTGCCGCCGCTGGCCGGCATCTTCGACGGCGACGTCGCCGGCGGCGGGACGCCGTCGAGCTTCGGATTAGCCGGAGCCTTTCACGGACGCGATGCGCGCGTCTCCGGATACAACGTCGGAAACGTCGCCTTCACCCTCGGAGGCACGGTCGCCGACGTGCGTCTGGGAGCGATCAGCATCGACGGGCCGCTGGGGCGATTCGCCGGCGCGGGCGCCTACGGCCAGAACATTTTTGCGGCGGACGGAAGGTACGACGGCCGGCTTGCCCAGCTGCGCCCCTTCACCGGTGACGTCGCCGACACCGGCGAGGTGCACGGACCGGTGCGCGCCGTGGTCAGCGGCGGCCGCGTCGCCATTCAGACCACCGGCGTCGATCTGGCCGCTGCGCGCGTGCGCGGCGTGCCGGTGCAGCAGTTGGCGGGGACGATGCTCGTGGCCGGCAAGAGCTTGCGCCTCGTCGCCGTCGACGGGACCCTGGCCGGCGGGCATGCGGTGGCAGGCGATGCCGGCGGTACGTTCTTGATCTCCGCCCCGTCGCTCGACGCGGCCGCCCTGCGCGGCGCGGGGCTGCCGCTGCAGGCCGGGCGGATCGCCGTGCTGGGCACCGGCGACCTGCGCGGCATCCCCCGATTCGACGGCGGCGTTGCGCTGGACGACGGCGTTGCAGCCGGCTATCCGGTGACGGCCTCGGCCGATCTCGCGCTGGCCGGAAGCACCCTCACCGTCAGCCGCGGCGGCGGAGCGCTCGGGACGACCTACGGAAGCTTTGCGGGCCGCCTCGACGGCTTGGGGCGCGGTGTCGGCTACGATCTCGACGCGACGGTCCCCGACGGCGAGATCGCGGACCTGAGCGCGGTGCTGCGGTTGCCGGTGCGGTATCTCGAAGGCAGCTTCGCCGCCAACGTGCACGTGAGCGGCAGCGGCGCGCGGCCGCGAGCGGCGGGCGACCTCCGCGTACCCGAAGGGTCGTACAACGGGCTCGCCTTCAGCGGCGGCCGCGCAGCGATCGCGCTGACGCACGGCATGCTCGATGCGCGCAATGGTGCGCTGACTTTCGGCACGACCCACACGCAGCTGGCCGCGAATGTGCTTTTCGCGCGGCGTGAATTCGCGCTCGACGTGCGCAGCCCCGATGCGACGCTGAGCGATTTCGACGACTACTTCGACGAAGCCGACATCTTGGACGGAAGAGGTCCGGTCGCGTTCGCATTCAGCGATGAAGGCGGCGGCATTCGCACCGACGGCCGGTTCGCCGTCCGCGCCTTGCGCTATCGCCGGCTCGCGTTCGGCGACGTCGACGCGAATTGGTCGCAGCAATCACAGGCGGTACGCGTCGCGGTGGCGGTGCACGGCACGCACGGTTCGCTGCACGCCGCGGGGACGCTCGTTCCCGCACGCGGCTCGGTCGCGACGGCGCTGCGCAAGGCCGACTACCACGCCACCGTCGACGCGCAGAACGTCGATCTGGGCACCTGGCTCCCGGCGCTGGGCACGACGGCGCCGATTCTGGGCAGCGTCGATCTGCACGCCACCGTCAACGGACGTTCGCCGCAGCTGACGATCGGCGGCGACGCGACCTTGGCCGATGGTTCGCTGTACGGGTACACGGTGAAGGAAGGCGTGCTGCACGCCACCAGCGACGGCACGCGTCTGACGCTCACGAACAGCATTCTCGACCTCGGATTCGCGCGCTTCGACGTCGGCGGCGCGATCGAGTTCGCGCGCGACATGCCGCTCGCGCTCTCGATCCACGGGCAGACCCCCGATCTCGCGACCGCGCTCGCGACCGCTTTCCCGAAGAGCCCGCGGTACGATGTCGGCGGCACGGTCGAAGCGGACGTGCGCATAAACGGGACGCTGACCAATCCGCGCGCGGCGGCCGGTTTCAACGTCACCGACGCGCGCTACAAAACGCTGGCGATTCCGCGCATCCTCGGCAGCGCGACCTACGACGGCAAGACGCTCGAGATCGGCGACGCTGAGGCGACCTTCGCGCACGGCAGCCTGCTGGTCGCGGGATCGCTGCCGCTGCGGCTCGAGCCGTTCGGCGTTTCGCCCGACGCCCCGATGTCGTTCACGCTCGCGCTGAGTGCGCTCGATCTGGCGCCGTTCTCGCCGTTCGTCCCCGGGCCGCCCACCAAACTCAGCGGTACGGCCGACGCGCGCTTGGCGATCGACGGCACCCTGCGCGCGCCGCGCGTCGTCGGCCGCGCCACGCTGGCGAACGGCGCCTACACTTCGCCGCTCGACCGCGCCGGTATCAGCGCCGCAAACGCGCAGCTCACGTTCTCCGGCACCAGCGTCACACTCGACTCACTGCACGCGAAACTCGGCAACGGCACGCTGGACGGAAAGGGTTCGCTCGACCTGCCCTTCCCCGGCGTGCATACCAGCGGCTATACGATCGCCCTGACGGCGCACAACGCCACCATCGATTCGCCGCAGTACGTGCGCGGGACGGTCGAGGGGACAATCCAGATCGCGAGCGCCGCGACGATGCCGGTGGTGTCCGGGGCCTTGACCCTCTCGAACGCATCGATCCCGTTCGCGGCGGTCTATCGCAACGCGGGCGGCGGCTTGGGCGAGGTGCCGCTTCCGATCGGCTTCGACCTCACGCTGATCGCGGGCCGCAACGTGCGGGTGCAGTCCTCGATCATCGACGTCGGCGCGACCGGCCAAGTGGTCCTGACCGGAACGCTCGCCGCGCCGAAGCTCGACGGCGTGCTGACGGCGACCCCGGGCGGAATTTTCTCGACCTACAATCGCGTCTTCCGCGTCCAGGAAGCAGTGGTGCGTTTCAATCCCGCCCAGGGCGTCGTGCCGTACGTCGACCTGCGCGCCTACGCGCACGTCGTCAACCCCGATCCGGACCCGACGCGCAACGCCGTCGGCAGCGCCGACATCACCGTGACCGTGCGCGGTCCGGCGGACGAACTGGCGCAAGGGACCGGCATCGCCTTCAGTTCGAACCCGCCGTACTCGCAAGAACAGATCCTGGGCTTGCTGCTCGACGCCTCCGTGTTCGGCGCGGTGAACTTCGGGCAGCAGCAGAACGGCACGACGCTGCCCGGCGCGCCGGGCGAATCGAATGCCCTCAACCCGCCCGGTACCACCGTCAACCAGACCGGCGTCATCAACTTCAACCAGGAGGCCTTCTCGCTGCTCAACGGCCAGTTCACGCAGCGCTTCCTGGCGCCGATGGAACGCGTGCTCGGCGGCGCGCTCAACCTGACCGATCTCGAACTCACCGTCGACTACGGCGGCGGCGTCGGCTACACGATGCTCAAGCAGATCGGGCATCGCGACATCTACGCGAGCTTCGGGCAGACGCTGACCTACCCCGAGCGCACGACGGCCGGCTTCACGTCACGTCCGAACGCTACCACCTCGATCCAGTTCAACTACTTCACCGCGAACGGCGACCCGCAGATCACGAACGATGCCAACGGCACCCAGCCGTTCACCTACGTCCAGCGGCTGCACGGACTGCAGCCGCTCTCAGGCCGGCAAGGATTCACCTTCTCGATCGTGCGGAAGTACCCATGAGCGCTTGCTCCGCGCGTTCAGTCGGCCGCTTGCGTTCACAAGGCCCTCGGCGTACTCTGTCGTACCCTGGGGACCGGGAACGCGTCCAACCAACGGCGCGTTGACCGCTCATCAGCAACCCGGCGAACGCCTCGGCGCCCGGGGTCCCCTCCTCACGAAGGACGTCTCCCGCTTGTTCGAACGGCTCCGCCGCACGTCGCGCTTCGCGCTCGCCGTGCTCGCGTTTTTCGGTCTCGTGATGCCGCAGGCGAACGCCGCGACCGTCGCCGCGCAAGCCGCGCCGACGGTGGTCGCAGTTTCGGTCACCGGGAACGCCCACGTTCCCACCGACCGGATCCTGGCGGTGATCTCCACCAAGGTCGGCGATCCGTTCGATCCGGCCAAGGTGCAAGCCGACCTGCGCGCGATCGCGGATCTGGGCTTCTTCGCCGACCAAGCGCCGCCGGTCATCCGGCAGCGGCCGGACGGCGTCGCGATCACCTACCGGGTGATCGAGAATCCGGTCGTCACGTCGATCCGGTTCAGCGGCAACCGCAGCGTCTCGGCCGACACGCTGCTGGCCCTGATGGACACCGCCCCGGGTCAGGTCTTCAACATCAAGACCTATCAGCAAGACGTCCTGAAGATCAACAGTTACTACGATAAGATCGGCTTCGGCGGACAGCTGCCCTCGCACGTCACCGACGTCAACATCACGCCCGAGGGCGTGCTGACGCTCGGCATTCAAGAGGGCCTGACGGTCCGCAACATCATCATCACGGCGCCGCCGGACGCCGACCCGATCCTGCCGCCGGCCGTCATCATCAAGGCGCTGGTCACCAAGCCCGGCAGCCCGTACTCCGAGGAGCAGCGCGACAAAGACTACGACGCGCTCAAAGCGCTCTACGAGAAGTACGACCTCAAGATCGGTGACGTCGAGGCGGGCGTCGATCCGTCCTCGATCGACCAAAAGGCCGGCACCGCCGACGTGCGCTACACGATCAGCGTCCTGCGCGTCGGCGCGATCGAAATCACCGGCAACACCAAGACCCACGACGATGTGATCCGGCGCGAGCTGCGCCTGCGTCCCGGCATGGTGGTCACCGATGCGGCGCTGCGGCGCGACTACGACCGGCTCAACGGCCTGGGCTTCTTCGAGAAGGTCGACTTCACGGCCAAACCCGGACCCGATCCCAAACGCCCGGGTCTGGTGACGCTGAACTGGCAGGTCAAGGAGCAGCGCACCGGCACCGCCACGGTCGGCGCGGGGTATTCGGGCGGCATCACGGGGACCGGCCTCACCGGGACGCTCTCGTACCAAGAGAACAACATCAACGGCACCGGCAACGGCGGCTCGCTGCGCTTCGAGCGCGGCAGTCAGGTCAGCGACGTGTCGCTGTCGTTCACCGTGCCGTATCTCGGCAAGACCGAAGCGTCGCAGAAGTACAGTTTGTCCTCGACGATCTTCACCCAGCAGCAGCGGAACTATTATCCGGTCTACGACGCCTGCGTCGGGAGCGCCGGCGCTGCGACCTCGATCGGTGCGCCGATCGCAACCCCGCTGGGCGGGTCGGCCTCGACGGCAACAACGCTGGCCTGTCCGGTCACCGGCGCGTTCCCCGTCTCGCTGCTCTCGACGGTGTCGACCAACATCGTCAACGGCATCGTGTCGACCTACAGCTCGCGCTCGGCCGGGATCTCGGCCACCGTCGGACGCCGCCTGAACGACATCTTCACCGTTCAGCTGGGCGCCAACATCCAGACGGTCGCGGCGGGCGCCTCGCTCCCCGGCGGTTACTACTTCCCGCTCGACCAGAACATCGTCTCGGCGACGACCTGCGCTTCGAACCCGCTCGATCCGTCGTGCAGTTCGCTCTCGAACGCCTACGGCGTCACCGCGCCTTCGATCGCCCAGGTCAACAACAACCAGACCTATCGTCTGCATAGCCTCGTCTTCGGACTGCGCACGGACACCCGCGACGACGTGCTCAACCCGCGCCACGGCATCCTCGCCACGATCAGCGACGAGGTGAGCAACCGCGCGCTGTCATCGGACTTCGACTACCAGATCATCACCATCGACTTGGCCAAGTTCTTCCCGCTGCCCCACAACATCACGCTGGGTATCCACGGGGTGGTCGGCGATTCGACCGGCGCGATTCCGACCAACAAGCTGTTCGTATTCTCAGACCAGCAGCTGCGCGGTTACACCGACCCCTATTACGGAACCGACGAACTGCTCGGCCAGGTCGAGTTGCGCATTCCGCTGACGCCCGACCGCAAGTTCTCGATCGTGACCTTCATCGATCAGGGCGCGGTCCGGATTCGCGGCGGCGTGTCGAATACGGGCAGCTCGACGTACGACCTCAACGCCTACCAGTACCACTCGGACTACGGCGTCGGCGTCCGCTTCGACGTTCCGCAGCTCGGGCTGCACACGCTTCGTCTCGACTTCGCCAAGGGCACCTTGGGTACGCACACTTCGTTCGGCATCGGTCAGAGTTTCTAGTGCCGGGCGGAACCTCTGGATCACGATACTCATGACATTTTGGAGATCGCGCGGCCGGACCGTCGCGCTCGCCTGTGCGCTCGTCGCCGCCTGCGTCGCGCTGCCGGCTTCCGGCGCGACCGACGTGACCGACATCGGAGCGATCGATCAGAGCGCGATCGCCGCGCTGCCGGCGTTCCAGTCGGCCAACAAGCAGCTCTCCGACTTCGGCGGATCGCTGCAGCGCCAGTACCAGAAGCGCGGCGCGCACGCCTCGCAGGCGCAGCAGCAGAAGCTGGTGGCGGAGTTTCAGTCGCGCATGGCCGACAAGCAGCGCCAAGTGCTGGCGCCGCTGCTGCAGCGCGCACAGGTGGCCGTCGCCTCGGTCGCGTCTTCGAAGAATCTCAGCGTCGTCGTCGACCGGCGAATCGTCGTGTACGGCGGAACCGACATCACCGGCAACGTGCGCGATCTGCTGACGGGGGTCGGCGATCCGGTGCCGCCGGTTTCGACGCCGCCGCCGTCCAAGGTCGGCTACGTCGATCAAGCGGCGATCGATCAGACGCCGAAGGTCAAAGCCGCGACCGACGACTTCCTCAAGTTCAAGGCCGATCAGGACAAGATCTTCACCCAGAAGCTCAAGGACGCCAAAACCGACGCGGATCGCGATACGGTCCTCAAAGACTATCGTAAGACGCTCGATGACCGGCAGAACACGACCCTCAAACCGGTCATCGATTCGACGCGTGCGGCCATCGCCGACATCGCCAAGGGCAAAGGCCTGATCCTGGTCATCGACCGCGGAAACATCGTCTTCGGCGGAATGGACATCACGAACGACGTGACCGCCAAGCTGAAGTGAGCCGGGCCGGCCGCGCGGGAGCCGGTTGGTTCGCGCTAGGTGCACTGGCGGCGCTGACCGCGTGCACCCACGGACCGCTCGGAGGCGCCGCCAACGACGGCGGCGCGGGTTCGATCGGCTACGTGCGCATGGATGAGCTGGTACAGAAGCACCCGCTCTACGAGCAGCTGGCCCGCTACGACCGCAGCATCGCGGCGTTCGACTTGACGTCGGCCGCGCCGCAGGCGGTCGCCGCCGATCCGCAGATGCGGGCGCGTGAAGCCGAGCTGCAGCGCGAGCTCACCGCGGCCGCTGACCGCACCCGCAAGCTGCTCGACCAGAAGCAGCGCCAGTATCAAGCCCAGGAGTCGCAGGCGATCGCCGCTGCTTTGCGCGGCGCGAACGTCGGCGGCGCCAGCGCCGCGCAGATCGCGGGCAGCGTGAACGTCACGGCCCAGCAGCAGCAGGGCGTCGTGGCGTCGCAAGCGCAGCGCGATCTGCAGTCGTACCGTACGACGCTGATTCGGCAGAATCAGGCGCAGATCGCGGCCGCGCAGAAGGCGCTCAGCGATCGCGCCGCGCGCACCTACCGCGTCAAAGCCGAGGAACTGCAGTCCAAGGAGTCGGCGCTGTCGCTCTCGATGGCGAACCAGGATGCGTCGGCGCGGCTGGCGCTGCACACGAAGCTCAGTTCGCTGGCGCTCGACGACGCGGCGCGGGAAGACGCGCAGAAACAGCTGCAGGCGCTCGACCGCAAAGAGAGCGACGCACTGGCGGCGCAGCGCAACCGCGATCAGCAGACGCTCGCGACCCTCCAGGCCGAGCTGCACGCGCAAGTGCAGACCGACCTCAACCAGACGGCCCGCGGCATCCAGCAGCGCACCGCCGGCTCGATGACGCAGCGCCAGGCGATCGTCGCGCGGCAGGCGGCCTCGGTCGGCGGCGCGGTGATCCAGACCACCACCGTCGGCGGGCGCCCGCAGCAGCAGGTGAACCCGAACCTGCCGCCTTCGCTGCGCAGCCGCATCCAGCGCCTGCACGACGACTACCAGCACCGCTTTCAGGATGACGCGAAGACGACGATCGCGGCCTTCGAAGCAACGCGCGCCGACCTGTCCCGCCGCTATGCCGAACTGCACGGGGTCGACGACGCCGCGCGCGGCGGCGCGCAGGCGCAAATCGTCGAACTGCGCAAGAAACGTGACGACCTGTACGAACAGATCATCGCCCAGATCGAGCGAGAAGTCCGGCTGCTCGCGCAGCAGCAGCACGTCTCGGTCGTGCTGAGCGACGTGGTCGCTCCCGCCGGCGGAGTCGACCTCACGCCGGACGCCCTCAAAGACATCGAAAGCCTGCACGAATAGAGTCATGAGACGAATCATCATCGCCGCGGCGCTGGCCGCGTCGCTCGCCGCCTGCGCCGGTCCCAAGAGCGACATCGGCCTGATCGACGAAGAGCGCATCAAAGCCAATTGGCCCAAGTTTCTCAACTACCAGAACCAGCTGACGTACGATGCGCAGTCGATCGAGCGTTCGCGCGACCCCGCGCGCCGCAAGCAGCAGCAGCGCGTTGCGCTGACGCAGAAGTACGTCCAGGAACAGACCGAGCTCACCAACGACGTGACCGATGCGGCGCGCCAGGTCGCGTCCGATAAGCACCTGACGTACGTGTTCACGCGGCAGTACGTCGGCTACGGCGGCGTCGACATCACACCGGAGATCGAGAAGATCCTCCAGATTGTGGAGAAGGCGACACCCTCGCCGTGAACCCGGCGCTGGGGACGCTGGCGGAGCTCGCCGCTCGCACCGGAGGACGGGTCGTCGGCGATGCCGCCGTCGCGATCGAGCGCATTACGGCCGTCGACGACGCCGACGCCTCGACGCTGACCTTTGCGGTCGACGAGCGCTACCTGCGGGTGGCGCTCGGCTCGCGCGCTGCAGCGGTGCTCACCGACGCGGCGCTGATCGATCCCGGCACGACGTATCCCAAGCCGATCCTGGCCGTCGAGTCGACGCGCATCGCGCTGGCCGCACTGCTGGCGGCGCTCGAGCCGGAGCGCCCGCGCGGGCCGTTCGTGCACCCGACCGCGGCGGTCGATCCGAGCGCGCAGGTCGGCGCCGAGGTCTGGATCGGTCCCCAGGTCACGATCGGCGCCCGCGCGCGCATCGGCGACCGCACGGTGCTCGACGCCGGCGTCACGATCGGCGCCGATGCCGTGGCCGGCGCCGAGTGTTTGTTCCATCCCCGCGCCTACCTCGCGCACCGCTGCGTCGCCGGCGATCGCGTCGTGCTGCAGGCCGGCGCGGTGATCGGCAGCGACGGCTTCGGCTGGGCCTTTCTCGACGGCCGGCTGGTGAAGATCCCGCAGATCGGGATCGTCACGCTCGGCGACGACGTCGAGATCGGGGCCAACACGTGCATCGATCGCGCGCAGACCGGCGTCACCTCGGTCGGCGAAGGGACGAAGATCGACAACCTGTGTCAGATCGGGCACAACTCCGCGATCGGGAAACACTGCGCGATCGCCGCGTTCGCCGGACTGGCCGGAACGACGATCATCGGCGACTACGTCCGCGTCGGCGGCCAGACCGTCTTCAGAGGGCACATCCGGATCGGCGACCGGGCCACCATCGGCGGCGGGTCGCACGTGTGGGGTGATGTCGAGGAGGGCGCGACCGTGACCGGACGCCCGGTCCAGAACCATCGCGACGAGGTCCGGCTTCAGGCCTACATCCGCCGTCTGCCCAAACTCTACGCCCGCGTCGACGCCCTCGAAAAAGAAGACTAACCCGCTTGCCGAAGCGGGGTTAGCGGTGCAGTACCAGACGACGTTGCGCGATGCGATCGCGATCGAAGGGGTCGGACTCCACACCGGAGTCCCCGCGCGCGTGCGCGTGTTTCCGGCCGCGGCCGGCCGCGGCTTGTGGTTTCGGCTCGACGATGCGGTCGAATTCCCGGCCCGTCCGGAGTACGTCGTCGATACCTTGCGCGCGACGGTACTGGGCAGCGGAGAACATCGCGTTTCGACGGTCGAGCATCTGCTCTCCGCGCTGCTGGGCTCGGGCATCGACAACGCGCTGATCGCGGTCGACGGTCCCGAGATTCCGGCCGCTGACGGCAGCGCCAAAGTGTTCACCGACGCGATCGACGCGACCGGGATTACGACCCTCCCCGAAGCGCGCATGCGCTGGCTGCCGCGCGAGACGCGCGTCTTTCGCGACGGCGACAAGCTGCTGGTCGTCGCACCGGCGGCGTCGTTTCGCGTCCGCATGACGGTCGACTACCCGGCGCCGATCGGCACCCAGTACGTCGAGGCCGAGGTGACGCCGGAGAATTACCGGCGCGAGATCGGACCCAACCGGACCTTCGGCTTTCTGCACGAGGTCGAGGCGCTGGTGAAACGCGGGCTCGCCCAAGGCGGGACGCTCGACAACGCGGTGGTGTTCGGGCCCGACGGTCCGCTGGCGCCGCTGCGCTCGCCGACCGAGCCCGCCCGGCACAAGATGCTCGATCTGATCGGCGATTTTGCGCTGCTCGGCGCGTACCCGCAATGTGAGGTCATCGCGATCAAGAGCGGACACAAGCTGCACTGCACCGCCGTGCGCGAACTGCGGCCCCCCGGCGATCAGACCGCCGTGGCGACCGCGACATCGTAGGGCCCGGCACCGTGTCCAGCCTCGACGTGCGCGAGATCATGAAACTCTTGCCGCACCGCTACCCGCTGCTGCTGATCGATCGCATCACCGAACTCGAGCCGATGGTGTTCGCCCGCGGTTACAAGAACATCAGCATCGGCGAGCCGGTGTTCAGCGGACACTTTCCGGGCAACCCGCTGCTGCCCGGCGTGTACATGATCGAAGCGCTCGCGCAGCTGGGCGGCACGACGATCCTGCAGCCCGGCGATATGGCGCGCAAAGTGCCCTATCTCGCGGCGATCGACAAAGCGAAGTTTCGCCGGCCCGTCGTGCCGGGCGACCGGCTCGACATGGAAGCGCGCGTGGTCAAGGTCAAGCTCGGTATCGGCTGGGTCAGCTGTCAGGCGTCGGTCGACGACAAGGTGGTCGTTACCGCCGAGTTGATGTTCTCGATCGTCAGCGACCCTTCGTCGTTCGCCAACGATGCATCGGTACTGCATCAGTGATTCACCCGACCGCGATCGTGCACCCCAACGCGACGATCGAAAAGTCGGTTGAGATCGGCCCCTACTGCATCGTCGGCGAACACGTCTCGATCGGTCCGGGGGCGAAGCTGCTGGCGCACGTGGTGGTCAACGGCCGCACCTCGATCGGCGCCGAGACCGTCGTGTACCCGTTCGCGTCGATCGGCGCGCCCTCGCAGGACCGCAAAGCGGACTTGGAAGAGATCGCCTACACGACGATCGGAAAGCGGTCGGTGATCCGCGAGTACGTCTCGATCCACCGCGGCACCGGCCCGAATTCCGTGACCTCGGTCGGCGACGATACGCTGCTGCTGGCCTACGTGCACGTCGCGCACAACTGCAAGATCGGCAACTTCGTGACGATGTCGAATCTCGCGCAGCTGGCCGGCCAGTGCATCGTCGACGACTATGCCGGCATCGGCGGGATGGCCGGTTTGCACCAAGGGGTGCGGGTCGGACGCTACGCCTTCGTCGGGGGCTACGCGAAGATCGCCCGCGATGTACCGCCGTATCTGCTCGCCGACGGGAATCCGGCTTCGGTGTACGGTCTCAACACGGTCGGCTTACGCCGTCACGGCCTGCCGCGCGAAACGCTGGCCGAACTCAAGGAAGCCTACAAGATCATCTACCGTTCGGAACGGAACGTCTCCCAGGCGATCGATGCGCTGCGCGAGATGGTGAACACCGACGAAGGCCGCGCCCTGCTTGCATTCCTCGAGGCGCCCTCCGAACGCGGGATCCTGAAATAAACGTCTTCTTTTCGACGGGTGAGGCGTCGGGCGAGCTGCTCGCCGCCGAATTGCTGGGCGCACTGCGTGCGCGTGTCGCGATCGATGCCAGCGGCATCGGCGGCGACCGGTTGGCGCGCGCCGGCGTGCGCATCGTGCAGCGCACGCGCGGCTGGGCCTCGATGGGGCCGCTCGACGCGCTGCGCAAAATCCCCAAGCTGCTGAGCATCTGCATCCGCACCGCGGCCAAACTGCGCGCCGAACCGCCCGACCTGCTGGTGCTGGTCGACTTCGGCGCCTTCAACCTGCGCCTGGCATGGCTCTTGCGGCGGCTCGGGTTCGCGCGTCCGATCGTCTACTATGCGCCGCCCGCGGCGTGGCTCGACAACGCGCAGCGCGCGCGGGCCGTCGCGGCGCTGTCGGATCCGCTCACGTTCTTTCGTCATCAGGCGGACTTCTATCGCCGGCTCGGACTGCCGATCGGCTACGTGGGTCATCCGCTGGTCTCGACGGTGCTGCCGCGTCCGGAGCATCCGCTCGCGCCCTCCGACGGCGGCGTGATCGCGCTGCTGCCCGGCAGCCGCGCCGGCGAGATCTCCCGTCACACGCCGCTGCTGCTCGATGCCTTGGCGCGCGTGCGTGAAACGCGGCCCGCCGTGTGCGCGGTGCTGGTCGCCGCCGACGACGAGGCGCAGCGTCTGATCGAGCACTTCCTCAATTTCCGCTCGCCGCTGCCGGTCACGATCGTGCGCGACGCGCGGGCCGCACTGCGCGACGCCGACGCGGCGGCGATCGCCTCGGGAACGGCCGTGCTCGAAGCGGCGCTGGTACAGGTCCCGGCGCTCGCGCTCTACGTGCTCTCCGAGACGCAGGCCAAGATCGCGCGGCGCGTCTACCGCGGACGCTACATCACGCTGCCGAATCTGGTGCTCGACGAACCGGTCGTTGCCGAACTGCTGCAGGAGCAGGCGACGCCGGCGGCACTCGCCGACGAACTGCTCGCGCTCTTGACCGACCCCACCGGTCAGCAGGACGGCTACGTGCGTTTGCGAGGTGCCCTCGGGCCGCCGGACGCGCTGCAGCGCAATGCCGACTGGGTCCTCGCCGCGGCGGCCGAACCGGCCGGCTGAACGCGTGCGCATCTACCATACCAGCGATGTGCACGACCGGCGCCACATCGCGGCGCCGCTGCTGGCACTGCGGGCCGCGAGGCCGGGCCTCTACGTCGATTGCGGCGACAGCCTGCGCGGTTCGCAGACGGTCTACTATCGCCGCGAACCGATCGTGGCCGAACTCGATCGGGCCGGCGTCGACGTGCAGGCGATGGGTAATCGCGAATTTCATTATCTGACATCGGCGGTGCGCGCGCGGCTGGCCGGGATGAAGCACCGCGTCGTTTGCGCGAACCTTTCCGACGCGCGCGGGCGCGCGCTCCCCTTCAGTGCCGACGTCACGCTCGAACGCGACGACGGCGGAATACCGTGGTCGCTCCGGTTTTTCGGCCTGCTGGTCGTGCAGTATCCGCGCGGCTCGCCGTGGGAGCGGATCTTCAGCTGGCGGTTCTCCGACCCGCTCGAAGTCGCGGCGCGGATCGCCGCTACGACGCCGCCCGGCACGACCTTGATCGCGCTCTCGCACCTCGGCCTTCCGCACGACCGGCTGCTGGCCCGTCACGTCCCGCGGCTCGATCTGATTCTGGGCGGGCACAGTCATGACACGCTGCCCGAACCCGAGTACGTCGAAGGTGTTCCGATCGTGCATGCGGGCCCGTACGGCCGCTTCGCGTCGCGCACCGAACTCGCCAAACGCGACGGCGGGCGCGCCGTGATCGCGGACTTCGCGCTCGAGCCGCTGAGGTGAGCGCGCGCGTGCTGTTTGTGACCAACGGCCACGGCGAAGCCTCAATCGCGGCCGCGATCGCGCGCGAAACGCGTGCGCTCGGGCCGCTGGTCACCGAACACTTCGGCCTGGTCGGCGCCGGTTTGGGCGGCCCCGGCTTTCCCGACGTCGGACCACAGCGCGCGATGCCGTCCGGCGGCCTGGTCGCGATGGGAAACGTGCGCGCGTTCGCGCGCGATCTACAGGCCGGCTTCATCGGGCTGCTGCGGCGGCAAGTGCGTTTCTTGCGCGCGGCGCGCGCGCGGTACGCGGTCGTGGTGGCGGTCGGCGACGCTTACGCCTGCGGGCTGGCGCGGTTCGCGGGCCGGCCCTTGATCTACGTCGGTACGGCGAAGAGCGTGTACGTCGCGCCGTACGGTCCGGGCGAACGGCGCGTCCTGCGCGGCGCGCGGCGCGTGTTCGTGCGCGACGAAGCCACTGCCGCCGACCTGCGCGCGCACGGCGTGCCGGCCGAGGCCCCCGGCAACGTGATCGTCGACTTGCTGGCGACCGACCAGCGGGTCGATTGGCAGGCGCCGCTGCGTTTGGCGCTGCTGCCCGGCTCGCGCGAGCGTGCCTATGCCGATGCGCTGACGCTCGCCGATGCGGTCACCGCCTTGCGCAGCCGCGTCGGCACGCTGGATGCGGTGCTCTCGATCGCGCCGAACCTCGATCCCGCGCGCTTCGCGCCCGCGCTTGCGCGCGGCGGGCTGCGACCGTGGTGCGGACCGCTGGGTGCGTTGACGCGGGGCACGACGCTGGTCATCGGTCAGAGCGGGACCGCCAACGAAGCCGCGGCGAGTCAAGGCATTCCGGTCGTCGCGCTCGAGCTCGAAGGGGTGCCGCGCGACGGCTGGTACCGTAAGCGTCAGTCCGGGCTGCTCGGCGACGCGATGGCGATCGTCCCGGGTGAACCCGCCGCCGCCGCGGCCGCAATCGCGGCGCTGCTGGGCGACGCACCGCGCCTGGCGCGCATGGCCGCGGCCGGCCGCGAACGGATGGGGAGCGCCGGCGGCGCCCACGCCATCGCCGAAGCGATTGTCGCCGAGGCCGCCGCGTGATCCGCCCCTCGTCGCTGGGCTTGATCGTGCTGTGCGCGATCATCCCGCTGTACGGGACTCTCGCCGCACTCGATCCGAGCCGGCCCCCGATTCCGCGCGTCGTTCCCGACGGCGTGGCTGCCGCGACGTTGGTGGTCGTGTTGGCGGCGTTGGTCGCGATCGCGCCGGCGGCCGCCCGTGCAGCCCGGCGGGACGCTCTGACCTTTGCTCTCCTGATCGGCGGGATCGACTCGGTGGTCGCGTCGCTGCTCGGCTTCGATCCCGTGGTCGGCGTCGGTGCAGCGCTGCTGATCCTCGGCGTCGGTGCAGCCGGCTTGGCCCTCGCGCGCGACGCGGACGCGGCGACCCTTCGTGCCTGCGTGCGGGCGTTTCTGATTTCGGGTGCAGCCGCATCGCTGTTGGCCTTGGCGATGGCCTTCGCGCACCGCCCCGCGGCGGTGTTCGCCTACTACAACGGCCGCGCTGTCGGCTCGTTCCTCAACCCGAACGAACTGGCCGCCTTCACCCTGATGGGCCTTGCGTTCGCCCTGCCGCTGGCTTGGAGGAGTCGCGGCCGCGATCGCCTCGCGGTCGGCGCGGCCGTCGTGTTCGCACTGACGCTGGGGGCGACGTTTTCGCGCTGGGGCGTGCTGAGCGCCGTGTGCGGGATCGTCGCCTACGCTGCGCTCACCCGCGCGCGCGGGCTCCTGCTCGGGGCTCTCGCCGTTGCCGTGCTCGGCGTGGGGCTCGATATCGCGGCCGGGGCCCGTCATCACAATCCGCGCGACACCGAGGCGCGGACGGTAGCTTGGCAGGCCGGGCTCACCACGATCGCCCGCTTCCCGCTTACCGGCGTGGGGATCTTCGCCTATGGACGGACCTACGATGCCGTGCGGCCGCCCGACGCCCCCGGCTCGCGCACGCCGGTCGCGTTCGATCCTCACTCACTTCCCATCGCGTACGCAGCCGAGGGCGGTATGCTGGTGCTGGTGTCACTGATC